>Ga0209181_10001525_pt1 | contig 40406 bp, 31 predicted proteins | sample MAT05_FD_187208 | JGI IMG/M metagenome (GOLD analysis project Ga0209181, IMG submission 187208) | Freshwater microbial communities from Lake Fryxell liftoff mats and glacier meltwater in Antarctica - MAT-05 (SPAdes) (version 2) | ecosystem: Environmental > Aquatic > Freshwater > Ice > Liftoff... | reverse complement strand
CAGGCGATCATGAAAGCGTTTATGACCGCGGCTCCAAGGCCTGTGCCGGTTGCGGTTCCTGTGGCTATTGCGCAGCCTGTGCCAGTAGCCGTCCCGGTAGCCGTCCCGGTAGCCGTCCCGGTAGCCGTCCCGGTAGCAACGCCAGTGGCAGTTCCAGTAGCGGTTCCAAAAGCAGTTCCTGTTGCTGCCGTGCCAGTTGCAATGACCGCTTCGCATACACAAAGCTTCTCTTCCGGGATACGGCCCAAGTCAACGGTTGCAAACATCCAGCCGGACGACGACATGGTGGGGCGACAAGTGGGCGATTACCGTGTCGAGGCACTCCTCGGCGATAGCGTCTGGGGCAAGGTTTATCTCGCCACCCAGCTTTCCGTAAACCGCCATGTGGGCTTGAAAATCCTCGATCCGGCGCGCGCCGTGGATCCAGCTGCCCGTGCACAATTTATCGGCGACGCGCGGGCAAAGGCGTCGGTGACTCATCAGTATATCGTCTCGGTGTTCGAGGCGGATGATATTGGCGAGCACGTTTATTATACCCAGGAATACATGGTGGGTTTTACGCTGGCTGAGCGACAGGCCAGTATGATGCTGCTGGATGAAAAACTCGCGTTGCAGGTGATCAAGGCTACGGCGGAATCACTTTCCTATCTTTGGATGCATCACATTCCGCACAGCATGATCGAAGCGCGAACGATCAGGATCGGCGCGGATAATATCCCGCGTATCTCCAATCTCGCCACCCAGGCCACGGATGCCAGCGTTACGGTGGAGAATGAAATTCGAGCGCTTGGCTCGATGATTCAGAGCCTGGTGCCAGCAAATGCGTCGTCACCCGGATTCCGAATGATGCTCTCCCGCATGGCGTCCCCTGGGGCAAATGCATTTAACGCATGGGGCGGAGTTTTGCAGGCGGTGAAAGCACTGGAACCTAAAGTGGTGCCCGTGGAGGCAGCAAAAATTAGCGCGGCTGATAAGGCCACGATGACTGCGATGGACCAGGCGCGCAAGGTGCAGAAGCGTTCAGTCTTGGTGAATGTCCTAGTGCTAGCGTCGGTGTGTATGCTCGTAGTCGTCATGTTGATCTATTATTTCTGGACCAATGAGCGCGATCTTTCCGCACAGGTCAGAGTGAAGGCTGGCACTTACATTGTGGGATCGCCGGAGGAACAACGCACGATAGACATCGGCGAGTTTGAAATCGATAAATACGAGGTCAGTATCGGGCAGTATGCGAAATTCGTGAAATATCTTCAGGACAATCCTGGCCCGCATAGTGAGTTTGATCATCCGAGGCAGCCCGGAGGCGATACGCATATCCCCACGGACTGGAAGATTCTTTATGGCAAGGCGAAGGCGAACAAAGGGAAGATATTTGAAGACAAAGAGAAGAATGGAATACCGATCGATCTCAACAGTCCTATGACCATGGTGGATTGGTGGGATGCATATGCGTATGCAAAGTGGCGTGGACGCGATTTGCCTACGGAGCAGGAATGGGAGGCTTCAGCGCGCGGAAACAAAGGATTGCAGTATCCCTGGGGAGATGTGGCGGATGAAAGTAAAACGAACACCGGAGTGGATTACTCTCCGATTATCTTCAAGCCGGTTCCAGGAAAAAACGGGATAAAGCCCGGCGGAAAGGACAACTTCAATTACTTCGCGCCGACCGATCAGCTACCGAAAGACGAGAGTCCTTCCGGGGTGATTGGGATGGCCGGTAATGTATTGGAATGGGCGGTAAAAGCAGAGGGGGAAAAAACATCCCCTGTCTTGAAAGGTGGATCATTTGCCACACCACTCAAACCGCTCTGGAGCAAGACAACCAAATTTGAAGCCGAGGACACGCTGTTGATTTATCCCGCAAGCAGGCCAGACTCCGAGCTCAAGAGAAATGAGGGTCAGCGCAAAGTAGGAATGCCCATCGACGCAAACTCACAAAGCCTGTATATCGGCTTCCGTACCGTTAAGAGAAAATGAAAACCCTATTCGCCATCCTGTTTTTACTGTCAGGCTTTCAAGCCAGCGCCCAGATCGAGGTGAGCCTGGATATCAAACGTCGTCTGTGGGTGAGGCATGAGCCCCTTGAGGCAACAGTGAGCATAGTCAATAACTCCGGACACGAACTGATGCTGGAGGATACGGAAACCCAGCCGTGGTTTTCATTCGAGATTCTCAAGGACGGCAATACTCCGATTGCTCCGTATGAGATGAACTATCATCTCGATCCACTGTTGATTCCGCCCGGCCAGGCCATGAAGCGGACGGTCAATCTCACCAACCTCTACCCCTTAAGCTCGTTTGCAACCTACCACGTGAGGGCTGCGATCTATCTGCCGGAGGCAAAGAAATTTTTCACATCCAACCTCCTGAAGGTGGAGATCACCGACGGTAAAAAAATATGGTCTAAAAAGGTAGGGGTTCCTGACGGACAGACCGGTGCCGGAAGCCTCCGTACTTATTCGATCATGACATTTCGTCAGGATGGAAAAGGCCTTACCGCCTACGCTCGAGTGGAGGATGACGAGACACATTCCACTATCGCCACTTATTCCCTAGGCAGGGTCGTTTCGGGTTCGACACCTTTAGGCGAACTGGGAGCCGATAATACCCTCCACGTTTTTCATCTTACAGCTCCGAATACTTACATGCTCACCAAGATCGATGTGGATGGTGAATGGCTCGGACAAAGCAAATGGCTTTCGGCAAAAGGTCGCGCAGCGGTTCGCAGAAAGCCGGATGGAACGATGGTGGTCGTGGGCGCGAAACGGGAGATTGCGCAGACGGAAAGAGATAAGCCTATTCCAAAGCTGAGCGACCGCCCGGCCGGACTAGCTCAGTAAACCGCTTCTTCAAGCAGTGAAAATAACAGCCATCATCGCGATTGTCTTCTGTGTGGCTGGCAGGAACCAAGCGGCAGAGCAGCTGAGTAGTGAAGATGTGGAGCGCGTGCTGGCTCAGGCAGTGAAACGCGCGAGGGAGGTTTCCCCGCATAGCGTGATCGCAGTAACGGATCGTGAAGGTTTTGTGCTCGGGGTATGGGATGTAAACGGGATGCGCCCACCGTCATCCGGCGTGATCGCGGGTGCTGTCTCGCGTGCGGGAACAGCGGCGCTGCTCAGCAGTAATCAGAATGCGTTCACAACACGCACTGCCGGTTTTATCATCCAACAGCATTTCCCTCCCGGTGTGAGAAACACGCAGCCTGGGCCGCTCGTGGGAGTCGGTTTTTCCAACCTCTTTTTTTCAGACGTCAATCGCATCAAAAAGATCCCTGCGAAATTTAAAGGCGCGACAGCGATTGCCTCCACGTTGTCTCCTGGAGCCCGTGCGCCGGGCGTGCCGTTTTCCTCTCTGAACGATTCCCCAGGTGGTGTGCCTCTTTATAAGAATGGGGAATTGGTGGGAGGGATTGGTGTCACGGGTGATGGGAGTCCGACGAATCTGAGCGCGGCGTCGGCGATTCTTCAAAAGAAAACCCAGCAGCACGCGACATCCGGATTCAAGAAAGGCGATGACACCGATGAGAAGATAGCGCTGGCGGGGCAGACTGGTTACCGACCTGATGACGATATTCTTGCGGGCAATGTGTTGATTGGCGGCGTGCGGATTCCTTATGTAGAGCAGAACCCCGATGATATCCGCGATGTCGAAGATTACACGCCATTAGGGAATCATGGAAATGTCGTGGTGGGCTACCCGGTGCAGGCGGCACCACTAGCTTATCCGTATGAGAGCGTCCGAATGGGCGGCGTGAATGGCGAGATCCGGTTTCCGATCCGTGGCGACCCCATTCCAGGAAAAATCGGAAAGGTAACTCGTCTTACAGCAGGCGAAGTCCGCGAGATCATTGCGGCGGCGGCGGAACGCGCGAGCGAGACCCGGTCAGGTATCCGGCTCCCCATCGGCACGTCGGCGAAAGTGTTCATCAGCGTGGTGGGAAATCCGCGCAAGGCCGGAGTGCCACCGCCGATTCTCGGTGTCTTTCGCGCGGGCGAGGCAACGATGTTTTCCTGGGATGTGAGTGTGCAAAAGGCGCGTTCAGCCGTCTTCTTTAGTAATAGCCAGCTTGCCCAAAGTACCCGCACGATTGGTTTTCTCGCACAGCGTTACTTTCCCCCTGGCCTCGACGGTCGCCCGTTTGGTCCTTACTTCGGCTTTCAGGAGGCGGTGAGTCTGCGCACCAATCCCACAACCAAAACCTTTCCTGCAAACCCGAATCTACCCAATGGCGTGACGATATTTCCCGGAGGCATCCCGCTCTATAAAGACGGTGTGTTGGTTGGCGCGATAGGGGTGTCTGGTGACGGCGTGGATCAGGACGACATTGTTTCTGCCAGCGGTGCGGCGCTTTTTCCGGCTCCTAATAACATCCGTGCCGACCGTTTCACTTACAAAGGCGCCCGGCTACCTTTCGTGAAATTCCCCCGTGATCCAGCTAGGTAACGAAGGGGTTGATAGTTGAGAGGTGATTGTTGATAGATGGTGTGCCCGAGTTGTATTTCCCAGCATCGATCAACTATCATCCATCAACTCAAGTGGAGTTAGATCACTTCCTCCTTTTCCCCTCTTCCTTCCTCCTTTCCCCTCATGTCCTCGCCTCCCAAAGCTGATCTAAAAGCCCGGCTACAGGAAGTGCCGCACAAGCCCGGGGTTTACTTGATGCGAGATCGTTTCAACCGCGTGATCTATGTCGGCAAAGCACGGATTCTGCGCAAGCGGCTTACCCAGTATTTTGTTGCCAGCAAGGTCACCCGGGCCGATCCCAAGACGCGGGCGCTGATCGAAGCGATCTGGGATTTTGACTGGCACGTTGTCGCGAGCGAACCGGAGGCACTCTTGTTGGAAGGGAAATTGATCAAGGAATACCGGCCCCGTTACAATGTGAGTTTCCGCGACGACAAACGGTTTCTACTACTCAAGGTCGGACTCAATGAAGAGTGGCCGCGATTTCGGCTTACGCGATTAAAGGGAGTGGACGACGGCTGCCGTTATTACGGACCGTTTGCCGATTCGGGTGCGCTTCGGCAGACGCTGACTTTTATGCGGAGGAAATTCGGGGTGCTGACCTTTGGGCGCGGGAATCCTAGTGAGCGGGAGTTGAAGAGCTCGACGTATCAGGTGCCGATGAAACTGGCGGATACCACGCCGGAACAATATCGCGAGCGCGTGGAGACGGCGTGCGAATTTCTGGACGGTAAATCGAAAGATCTGTTTGCGCCGCTGGAGGAGGAGATGAAGGCAGCTGCCGGGAGACTTGATTTCGAGCGCGCCGCAGAGCTGCGGAACATGCTCGATGATTTGAAGCAGACCACCAAGCCGATGCATCGTTATACGCAGACGATGCGTCACCGGCTCAAGCTGCCAGGGGCGATTGATCCCGAAGCCGATCTCATCCGGCTTGGCGAGGAGCTCGGTTTGCAGGGCCCGCCGCATTGCATGGAATGTTTTGATGTTTCCAACATCAGCACCACGCATGTTGTAGCCAGTATGGTTTGCTTTGTGGACGGACGTCCTTCGACCCATCTTTACCGTCGTTACCGGATCAAGTCGGTGGAAGGCAGGCAGGATGATTTCGCGAGCATGGCTGAAGTGGTGCGGCGACGATATTCCCGTGTCTTGAGCGAGGCGAGGGTGGCGGCAAAGCTGGCAGATGCGGGAGGCGAAGTGGATTACAGCGGTGAATTTTCACAGGAAGCTCCGGCGGACGCGATCAAGCGTGCGGCAGGAAGATCTGCTTTTGCGACGAGACTGCCTGATCTCATCATCGTGGACGGCGGACGAGGACAGCTGAACATGGCCTGTCGCGAGCTCCAGCGTCTTGGACTTCACGAGCAGCCTATTATTGGGCTGGCAAAGGAGTTCGAGGAAATCTATCGCCCTTCGCATACGCAGCCGTTGATTTTATCGCACGACTCCGGTGCGCTTAAAATGCTCCAGCGTATCCGGGATGAAGCACATCGCTGGGCGAACGGGTATCATCAGCTTTTGATGAAACGTCGCGTGGGCGAAAGCGTTTTGGATGATTGCCCGGGAATTAGCGACACCCGGAAGCAGGCTTTGCTGAGACGATTTGGGAGTGTAACAAGAATCCGCCGCGCATCCGTGGAGGACATCGCGAGCGTTTCAGGAGTGGGAATCAAGCTCGCCCAGACGCTGGTCGATTATCTCCAAAGGAGCGGGAAATAACCCAGATGAAGAACGAAGAGGATCACAGGTAAATTCCAACGCAGATTATAGGACTACTTACTTACGCAGACCGCCATATTTTTGGAACCTGATATTCACTGGGCACGCAGCAGCGGGTGGTCATTTACCTTTCCAAAACTCCTTCAACTCAGATTCAAAATTCTCTGACTTCAGTCGGAAAACAATCTTACCATCGAAAGCAACGAGATAGTTCGAACTCATCCATATCTGACCAAGCTGCCACTCCAATTTCCGCTTCTTTTCCTCCCCGATAAACACCTGCTCGTAGCGCGAAGGGTGATCCTTTTGAAAACGCTCCATTTGTGAAATAGACTCGTCGATATTGACCCCGATCACCCTGAGCTTTCCGGCAGGAAAAGCATCTACTAGTGCGTTAAGTTGATCGTTAAGTTTCGGAGCCCACTCAGATTCTAGTGAACTCCAGAAGACAACGAGAACGTATTCACTTTTCGGTTTCGAGAAGTTGATCACCTCTCCTTTGAGTGTCTGGATATTCAGTTCCGGCATGCTCGCACCCACAGGCAGCGTCCACTGAATGTCGGTTTCAAGATTCGGAAAATGGACACGGATTGAAGAGGTGGATACAAACCGGGCGTTGATGCTTGGATCAGCTGCCCGCATGGGTTCTTTAGCCTCCTTTAAGGACGAGACATGCACTACCTTGCGCAGAACACCTATGGTTTCCTGATCATGTGTTCCGTCTGCACCACAAACTGTAATGGGGATGTATAAGTCATACTCCCCTGGTGGAATCGCTTGAAAGCAAAACGTTCTATCTGCCTGCATTTGGGCACGATAGGATCGACGACTTTTCATGTATGCTTTCCCCTCATCGGTATTATCCAGCCAGTTCCGCCGCTCCTCAATCGTGAGGCTCTTAGGCCATGGAGATGCTGGTGTATGTCTCAAATTCAAGTCTGCATGCAATCTCTCCCAAACCACGCCTTTATGCTCGGGCAACTGGATTGCACCTGAAACTTCAAAAACCTCCTTGTCGCGTTGAAGCTTGGCGGTCTGGCCAGGCCCTATGTTCAGTTCGGCAGCGTTCCCGTCAGATTGGCCATACCGACCGACCCTGATCAATCCTGGAGGGAGATGCTCAAATACAACTAATCCGTCCTTTTCGACTTTAGAAGTCGTCGGGTCGAAATAGCAGTCGGGCATTGTCGAAGCATAGGTTCCTAGAGGAGCGAAATTTACATAAAATGGTGATTTATCTCCGGCTTTAATATCAACAGAGGTTTCCACCTCCAGCCGAGCCCATGCAGCGAGCTGAACCGAACCTGCCGAGATCACCGTCTGCAAATCGCCGCGCCAAATTCCGCTCTCATGGAGTAAAATAACAAATGGATTTCCGTTTTGGGGAGGGATGCTGATTTTCCCGTCATCACCGGAGAGCAGTTCTAGCTTATTTTCGTTGCGTATGGATTTGCCGTCGGTGACATGGATGGGGTTTCCGGTTCCGCCGATCACCATGGTTGCATTTGATGCCGGTTCACCTTTGGGCGCACGCACGACAATTGAAGAATCCGCCGCTGCCACCATTTGAAAATCAATCGTGACAGCATCCTCCTCAAACTCTATCGGCCTGGAAATCTCCGCCCGATAGCCTTTTGCCTCGGCACGAATGAGATATTTGCCGGGCGTAACTTTATCCCCAATCATACTAGAAATACCGGGTGGCTCGTCCAACGATACACTGTAGGTGCCTTCTGGGTTACGTTGGGTCTCTGGTTTATCAAAGTGAGGTAGATGCCCCTCCCAATGCTTGCCCGTTGATATTACAAATTCAGGAATAGGGCTGCCGCTTGTCTTATCTAAAACACGACCTTCAATCCTCAGCAACGGCCTGAGTGTGATCACATGAACCTTCTCGGAAGGATCGAGCTTCACTTTTCGCAAATAGCGACACCCAAGCGCACCGAACGTAAAAGTTACCGGATCAGATGGGCACTCTTTTCAGATGAATTGACCCTCCTCATCTGTTGTCCCGCGCCAGTTTAGAACAGGGTAGCCACGCCAGTTTTCCGCAGCGAAAAAAGCGATCCGGAGTGGATTGCCATAAATATCCACAAGCTTCCCCCGTAACGGAATCGCTTTCCGTAGTTTTATTTTCAAATCGCGTGTCACCTCCTGAGCAGGCAATTCCAGAAGCTCAGGAGCAAACTCCTTGGCGCTAATGGTCACCAGCATTGTTGGTCCGCTCCATCTCCACAAAGCTTCCTTCGGTGCATCCTTGATCAAAAAATGACCTTCTGAATCGCTGTGGGTGGGAGGGAAGACTGGGGAGCCACATTTATATTCCCCGAATAGTATCGTGGCTCCATTGATGGGAACCCCCTGCTCATCTGTCACGGTCCCTTCGATGCTATAAGTTGGAACTCGTTCCGTACCCTTTTTGGATGGCGGATTATCTCCGCTCTCGGAATCGCTCGCTCGCACGATTCCATGAGGAACACCCGCACAGCTTAGAGTTACGAACGCTACAATCAGGAAAGCTTTAAAGGCGTGTTTCATTTTTATAGAGGACCAAAATCTTAACTTCCACGATGGGGATTAGCTCCTGTTTAATTCGCTGCCCTTAGATCGATACGTAAGTTCTGTTCCATCGGACAGCTTGCGCCCGCGCGGCACTTCAGTGTATCTCTTCACCTCTTATGTCCCGAAGCGCAAACATCCATCGAAAAACCGGTGAAACCGAAATCGACATCAAGCTCACGATTGATGGCTGCGGTAAAACCGAAGTCACCACCAAGATTCCGTTTTTCGATCACATGCTCACGCTGTTTGGGCGTCATAGCCTCTTTGATCTCACGGTAAAAGCGGAAGGCGACATCGAGGTGGATTTTCACCACACCGTCGAGGATACCGGCATCGCGCTCGGTCAGGCCCTGTCGAAGGCGCTCGGCGACAAATCGGGCATCCGGCGCTACGGTTCGGCTTATCTGCCGATGGATGAAACGCTGGCCCGAGTCGTCGTGGACTTTAGCGGACGTCCTTATCTCGAATACCGCGCGCCTGCCGACGTCACGAGCATCGGCAGTTTTTCCTTCCAGCTTGTGGAGGAATTCTTACGTGGCTTCAGCGTGCATGCCGGATGCAATCTGCACGCAGAAATCTTGTATGGTCGCGACGCACACCACATGGCCGAAGCGATTTTCAAAGGACTCGCAAAAGCCGTCGATCAAGCCTGCCAGCTCGATCCTCGCGTCAAAGGCGTTCCGAGCACGAAGGGGATGCTGGAGTGAAGCTGGTTAATTCTACTCTTTGTCTTGTTCTTGATCTTCCCCTCTTCTCAGAAGCCGAGTTTTAAGTGTTAAGAAAAGACATTTTTCGCTTAGCGTCTGCCGTTCCTACCAACCATCAGATCTCATTAACCCACAGCGCATTGACGGAGTAAGATCAAGAGCAAGACAAAGAGTAAGAACGCACCCATGATTGCCCTCATTGACTACGGCTCAGGAAATGTTCGCAGCGTTTATAACGCGCTCAAGCAGCACGGGGCGGATGTGCGCCTCACCGCAGACATCGCAGAGATCAATGCCGCAGAGAAAGTCGTCCTGCCCGGCGTGGGCGCTTTTGCAGACTGTGTGGACGGCCTCAAGCAACGCGGCCTTTGGGACGTCATGCAATCCTGGATCGCAGCAAACCGTCCCTTCCTAGGCATCTGTGTTGGCTACCAAATGCTATTTGACTCAAGCGAAGAATCCCCCGGCGTTCGCGGTTTCGGATTCTTCGGCGGCAAAGTCCGGCGCTTCACCAGTCCCGGCATCAAAGTGCCACAGATCGGATGGAACGAACTCGACCTCACCCCTCACCCTCTCTGGAACAGTCTCTCACCAGCGCCTCACGTCTATTTCGTCCACAGCTATTACCCCGTGCCAACCGACGCTTCTGAAGTCATCGCCAAAAGCACCTATGGCGAAACGTTCGCCGCCGCTGCCGCACGAGGCAATATCGCCGGAGTGCAATTTCACCCGGAGAAAAGTCAGACCGTCGGCCTCACCATCCTCGGCAATTTTTTGAAAAGCTAGTGACTCCGAGGGACGTCAGGACACGAAACCATTCCTAAATCTTAAATCCTAATTCTTAAATGTTACTGTTTCCCGCCATCGATCTCATGTCCGGTCAGGTTGTCCGCCTCAAGCAAGGCAAAGCCGACCAGAAGACCGTTTACTCCGATGATCCAGCCGCCATGGCGCGACGTTGGTATGACGAAGGCGGCGACTGGCTCCACCTCGTCGATCTGGACGCCGCATTCTCGGGCGAACATTGCAATCTCGACGCCGTAAAAGCGATCACCTCAGCGGTCAGTATCCCATGCGAACTGGGAGGTGGCATGCGCACTGAAGCCGCCATTCAAAATGCGCTGGATGCGGGTGTCGCCCGCGTAATCATCGGCACCAAGGCAGCGGAGTCGCTCGATTTTGTCCGCGAGATGTCCGCAAAGTTTGGACGCGAACGCATCGCTGTCGGGATTGATGCGAAAAACGGGGTCGTATCGGTGAAAGGCTGGACGCAGGAGACTGGACAAAGCGCGCTCGATCTCGCGTGCGAAGCGGTGAAGGCCGGGGCGCAGACGATTATTTATACCGACATCGCGACCGACGGCATGCTGCAAGGCCCCAACTTTCCCGAGACGGAAAAAGTGCAGGCGGCAGTCAGCGCACTCGGCGGGCAGCTCATCGCCAGCGGCGGTATCGGCAACGCAGCACACGTGGAGCGGGTCAGGAATATCCCAGGCATCTACGGCTGCATCATCGGCAAGGCGCTTTACGACAAGACCGTAAACCTCTCCGAGCTAGTGGTCCGCCAGTAACCGACCTATGAACAATCAGTGACCGAGTTTTAAGTGTGAAGTTTTAAGAAAAGAAACATCCACTCTGAACCAACCAAACCTTATAATATGAAAGCACTTTATCTCGACTGTATCTCAGGCATCAGCGGCGACATGACTGTCGGCGCACTCATCGATCTCGGCGTCAAACCCAGCACACTCGAATGGGAACTCAACAAGCTGCAACTCGGCGAGTTTCACATGCACTACGAGCGCGCAAAGCGGAAGGAGATCGAAGGCGTGAAATTCGATATCCACGACGGCCTCACCCACACACACGACTGCGAGCACGACCATGAGCATGAACACGCCCACGCTCATTCCCACGAAGGACAGGAGAAGCACGAGTGCTGCGATCACGATCACGGACAGGCCCATTCCCACGAACACAGCCACGCCGAACAAACCCACTCCCATGAGCATAAGCACGAACACCACGACTGCTGCGGCCATGATCACGGAGATGAAAAACACGACAATGCGCATGCCGAACACTCCCACGCTCACGGTGACCACGACCATGATCACGAGTGCTGCGATCATGACCACGATCACAGCAACACTTTTAAGGATATCCGCGAGCTCATCGAAACCAGCGAGCTGTCGCCCTTTGTGAAAAAGCACGCTGTCGGCATCTTCCATCGCATCGCAGTCGCCGAAGGCAAAATCCACGGCATGCCTGCGGAAGAAGTCCATTTCCATGAAGTCGGCGCCTTTGACTCCATCTGCGACATCGTTCTTGCCTGCGTGGGTATCGAATCGCTCGGCGTGGAAAAGGTTTTCGTTTCCCGGCTGAACGATGGCCACGGCACCGTCGAATGCGCGCACGGCACCTTCCCCGTTCCCGCTCCCGCCACACTTGAGATTTTAAAAGGGATTCCATTGGGTCAGATCGACGAGCCGCACGAGCTCATCACTCCCACAGGAGCCGCCATCGCTGCCGAATTCGCCGAGAGCTTTGGAGACATGCCATCCATGAAGATCGAAAAGATCGGCTACGGACTTGGCACCCGCGACCTTGCAAACCGCCCCAACGTCCTCCGCGCTGTCATCGGCGAGCTGGCGTAAGCCAAAGCCTCTCCTTGATTAAGCTCCTCATGTAATTAAGCTCGAGAACATGACTTCTACTTACACCGCAATTGTTAAGCAGGATGGAGACTGGTGGGTTGGTTAGATTGAGGAGGTGCCCGGAGTCAATGCACAGGAAAGCACCAAAGATGCGCTCATCACTTCACTGCGTGAGATCCTTCGCGAAGCACTTGAGTTTAATAGAAATGAGGCACGTCTTGCCGCAAAAGACAATTATACTGAAGAGCTGGTCACTGTATGAAGCAAAGGGATTTGCTGCGTCATTTGCAGCGAAACGGATGCGTGCTCATCCGCGAGGGAGGCAATCATTCCTAGTGGGGAAATCCAGCAAGAAACAGGCGCTCTGCGGTCCCTCGTCATAATGAAGTAAACGACATTCTAGCCATGAAGATTTGCAAAGATTTCGATATTCCGAAACCCTGATTTCCTGAGTTTATGTCCTACGAAACCGACACCGTAATCCGTCTCGAGACCAATCTGGACGATCTATCGCCGGAGCTGATCGGCGCAGTAATGGAGCGCTTGCTCAAGGCCGGAGCGCTGGATGTCTGGTTCACACCGATCCAGATGAAAAAGAATCGTCCGGGAACCATGCTATCCGTGCTGTGCGAGGAGCCTGGGGTAAACGAGCTTACGGACATCATCTTCGCCGAGACCACTGCATTCGGCCTGCGCAAGGAGACCGTTCAGCGGATCAAACTCGCCCGTCGTTTTGAGACCGTAAAAACCCCTTACGGCGACGTGACTGTGAAGCTCGGACTAAAAGGTGACACTATCGTCCAGCGCACTCCTGAGTTTGAAAGCTGCCGCGTGGTCGCGGAAAAATCCGGCAGATCCATCCGCGAAATCTATCTCGCAGCACAAAACGCCCGGGCTTAAACAGGCTATTTGCAGACGCTTCGCGTCTGCATGGGGAGCGCCTGCGCCTCGCAGGCAGTTTTCGGCGCCTCGCCGAAAACTTCCAAAGCACAAGGCGTAGCCTCCATCTTTTCAGCGTCGTAATACTCCGCATTGTATTCTCTCAGCCGAGGACTTTTTCTAAAACTTACCACCCCAAACCTCCTGTCTCCAATGAAGCTCTTCCTCATCTCGCTTCTCTGCCTTCTCCTCTCGCCACTTCATGCCGAGTCGCCCGGTCCCCTGCTAATTCAGCCAGACTCCGCATGGAGCATGGATTTCAAAGAGGAAAACAGCCTCACGCTTTACTCGATCTACAAAAAGAAAAGCGAACATCCATCGCTCACGCTCACGATTCTGACTCAAGAGGCAAGCAAGGAGAGGATACAACATTACCTTACAGCCATGATCAGCCAGCTTAAGGTGAAGACTGAAGACGGTCCCACCTTCAGCCTGGACTCACTAAAGGGCGGCTCAATCTCCGGCGAGATCGTCACCTTCAGACTCCCTAGCGGATTGATCGATACGCACGCGATATTTAGCGATGACCGAATTATTTGGCGCACTGATTACCACGGCTCAATCGAAGAATGGAAAGAGGCACTCGGCTTTATCCAGAAAATCAAGCGGAAGGAATAGGGGGGGTGAAAGGAAGAAGGAAAAAGGAGAAGGGAAAAAGGTTCAGGCGCTTTGCGCTCGGGTGAAAAGAAGGTTTACAGATCACAGCACTTCTTCCTTCTTCCTTCTTCCTTCTTCCTTCCCGCCCCCCCTACTTCCTGGCCTCGGGTGTCACGGAAAGCTCCAGTCTTTTTTCTCCGCGCATGACGATCAGCGGTACGGTCTGACCAATCTTCACAGCATCCAGCGCGTAAGTGTAGTCGTAGATGTTTTTGATCTTCTGCGCGCCAAACTCGATAATCACATCGCCTCCTTGGAGTCCGGCTTTTTGGGCTGGGCTACCCTCCCGCACGCCACTGATTTTTACGCCCTTCACCTCCACCGCATAGTCCGGGATCGTTCCTAGATAAGCGCGCATCGTGTCCCGTCCCCCTCCCTTTTCCTCCTTCCTCACGATCCTGGAAAACTCCGGTTTATCCGCTGTCGCTATCTCCTCCACGATCCCCAGTGCAAACTTCGCGATACGTTCCACTCCCGGCACATTGATCTTATCCGCCGTATCCGTCGGCCTGTGATAATCATCGTGCGCCCCTGTGAAAAAATTCAACACCGGGATTTTCTTCGGATAGAAACTGGTGACATCCGTCGGCAGATACGGGTCCTCCTGCAAATTTAGTTGAAACCCGGCGGCTACATTGCGCTTCTCCAAAATGCGCGCCCAGCTTTTCGAGGAGCCGATCGCTTGGACGATGAGACGGTTGTCGCGAAGACGGCCCACCATATCGAAGTTCACATAAGCCACGATCTTTTCCAGCGGCACGGGCGGCTTTTCTATAAACGCATGCGAGCCGATCAGCCCCATCTCCTCCCCGCTCCACAGTGCAAAAATCACCCCGCGCTTCGGCGGCTGTTTTTGTGCAGCAAGTGCAGCCGCCATTTCCAGAACGACTGCCGTCCCGCTCGCATTGTCGTCGGCTCCTGGATGCACTTTTCCGTCCTCGTCCGCACGAGCCAGCGAGTTGTTCCCCTTCCCCACACCGAGATGATCGTAATGCGCGCCAACTACCACCCACTCATCGGTGGCGCCCGGCACACACGCGATCACGTTCCGATCGCTCCCTTTGATATGCTCGATCTCTGCCTCCAGTTTCACTTTGCATTCTGACAGCACAAAACCCTTCGGTGCGTGTGGATTTTCCTGATCCAATTCTTCCTGTAATTGTTTGAGCGACTTGCCGCTTGCAGCCAGGAGTTTTGAAGCGGCGTCGGCACTGATGCTCATCGCGGGAAGTCCGCTCCCAGCATTCGTGCCATCGTTGTTCAACGGCAACAGCTCCCCTGCGTTTGGAGAGTTTGGTCCAGTCACCACGATCGCCGCTTTAGCCCCACGCTCTCTCGCCATCATCACCTTGTAACGAAGCCCGGCGTAACGGTTCAAATGCGCCCGACGCGCCGGGTCCACGGCCTCGGGTACGTATCGCAGGAAGAGCACGATTTTGTCCTTCACGTCCAGTCCCTCATAACTGTTGTAGCTTTGTTGATCCGTTCCTTCCGGGACATTCAATCCGTAGCCTGCAAAAACCACCTCGCCCTCCACGCTTCCATTCTCACTAAAAGCAAGCGGACGAAAATCGGTCTCCAGCTTTAAGGCGTCTCCATTCACCGAGGCGCTGGTTTTGTCAGCGACTATCTTTTCACCTGCTCCGTATTCGAACGCTTGAAAATAGCCGTCGCTTCCGGGCAGCGACTTCACGCCCGCGTCACGAAAGTAATCCGCCGCCCATTGCGCAGAAGCCAGCGCTCCATCACTACCCGTTCCACGTCCACCCTGCGCGTCATCCGCCAGCCATTCGATCTGCTGCTTTAAATCGCCCTGACTTATCGCTGACTGAAATCCGGTTGTAGTTTTTGAGGCAACCGCTGCCTCACTGGAAGCGGAAGCTGCCGTCCCTCCAGCAAGAAGCTTCAGCGCCTCTTCATGATCCCAATCCGCCAGGAAAAGCTGGGAGCGTTTTTCCGTCGTGCGATTAGAAGACCAGCACAGCATTTTTCCATCGGGTGAGAAAACGGGGAGCCCATCGAACCCATCGGAGAAAGTAACCTGCACAGGCGCGCCTTTTCCTTCAGCGTCCACCATGAAGAGCTCGAAGTTTTCAAAGCCAGCTTTGTTTGCGGTAAAGATGATGTATTTGCCCGAGGGATGAAAATAAGGCGCCCAGGACATGCATTTGAAGTCGGTGATCCGGCGCTTGTCGCTGCCGTCCTTCTTCATCGTCCACACATCGGCAATCATTCCGCTCTCATCAAAATGGCGCCACACGATGCGTTCACCATCGGGTGAAAAAAACGGCCCTCCATCGTAACCTGGCGAGTTCGTGAGCTGTCGCACATTGCTCCCGTCTTCATTCATCACATAAATCTCACCCCACCATGCAGGATCCTTTTCAAAACGAGCTTTCTCTTCTGCTTTCATCTGCTCCATCTGAAAGGCGGAACGCAGCGAACAGAAGACGATCTCCTTTCCATCAGGCGAAAACGAACCCTCCGCATCGTAACCCGGCGATTTCGTGAGATTGACCAGCCCCGTCCCATCACGGTTTGCGCTGTAGATTTCCATGCTCGAATCGTAATCCCATGCATAACGCCGCTGCTTCCCGCTCGCCCGAAACTCCAGCTCCGTCTTTTGCTTTGCTTTAGATTCAACGTCTTCGTGAGTGCTGGCAAAAATCAGCCGCCCGTTTTCATTCTGAAAAAATGCGCACGTCGTTTTACCCACTCCAGGAGAGACCCGATGCGTGTCCCCGGTTTTCAGATCCATCAGGTAAATCTGATAAAATGGATTTCCCTCCTCACGTTCGCTTTGAAAGACCAGCGAGTTTCCATCACTGGAAAAATAGCCTTCACCGCTGCGGACACCTTCATACACGAGCTGCCGGAGATTCCCAAGAAGAGTGACTTCCTGGGCGGCATCGACTGCGGCAGACGAGACACTCGCAACTACGAGCAAAATGGAGTAGATGAAAATTCGGAGCATCTCATGATGATGAGAAGCGGAATCAGAAACTCAAAGCGGATTCTGTAAGCCTGAAAACGTAAAAAAGAGCCACAAGGGAGCGGAGCCATGTAGCGTATGCTTCCACCTTGCGCCTGCCAGCATCGCTTGGATTGCGCAAGCATGCGCTACATTGGCGGCTTTTACCGCAGCTCCTCCACCAAGCGCAGAGCGCCTCGACCTTTGTCCTTATTTCTTTCATTCCTCTTCCTTCACCGGATTTACACGAATTCAGGCTTTCTTTCGTCCGGCTCATTCAGGCACTTTAAACCAACCCCCGTTCCCATCGTGCTCGAACTCAAAGACATCACCCTCGAACTCCCCTCCGGCAACGACGAGACCAAGCTTCTAGAAGGCGTCAACCTTCATATCCCACGCGCCCACTTCGCGGCGATCATCGGACCGTCGGGCTGTGGAAAAAGCACCCTGCTCAAGCTCATCGCCGGCATCAAGGAGCACACCGAAGGCAGCATCCATTGGGATGAGCGCGATCTTTCCCATGAAGGCGACATGCGTCCCGACGAAATCGGTTATGTGCCGCAGTTCAGTATCGCGCACGAACTGCTCACGGTGGAAGAGTGCATTGAAAGCGCACTGAAGCTGCGCGTCAGAGGACTGTCGCCGGATGAGTTTGAAGCACGTCTAGATCGGGTTTTTAAAGAGGTCACCCTGGAAGAAATCGCTGACCGACGCGTGGCACTGCTTTCCGGCGGACAAAAACGCCGTCTTTCAATGGCCATGGAGATGGTCAGCTCCCCACTGCTCTTTTTGTGCGATGAAGTCACGAGCGGACTGGATCCATTAAGTGAAGATGAAATCGTAAAGCTCATGCACGGTTTGTCCCGCAAGGAGGACCGCGTCGTCCTGAGCGTCACACACAGCCTGCGCCATCTCTCGCTCTACGACAGCGTCGTGGTGCTTTATCAGGGACGTCTCGCCTATCACGGTCTCGCCAGCGCGCTCACCCATTACTTTGGGATCGATAAACCAGAAGATCTTTACCCGAGACTCGCACAGCGCCGCGCGAGCGAGTGGCATCGCTCTTGGGAGAAGCACAAGACTGCTTATTACGAACAGGCGAAACTCACGACCGACTCGAAATCAGCGGCGGACTCCACGCCCGAACAAAAGCAATCCATAGAACATTCTCCAACTACTCCCGACGAAACCCGCTCGATGGCAGAGACGAGACGCATTGAACGACCTGGTAAAAAAAAGAAGGAGAAACCTCCGGAAGACAAACCCCACACCTCGACCCCTAATCCGTTTTCTCAATTCGTCACACTGCTTACCCGACGCTGGAAATTATTTTTCCGGGACAAAGGACAACTGATCTTGCAGCTCGCACTATTGTTCGGTTTTCCATGCATCGTTGTGCTCTTCGCGCTGGACGGTCTCCCGGCGATCAAATCTCTCAGCACCCCGCATATCGGCTCAACATTCGAGAAGATCACTGCACAAGCTGGAATCTCACAAGACATAGCAAAATCAGGAGGCCTCGTCTCTGGGCTCATTATGTTTCAAGTCATCCTACTTGCGCTCATGGGCTCCAACAACTCCGCGCGGGAGATTGCCTCGGAGCGGTTGATTTTAGAAAAGGAGAAATTCGCGGGCTTGAGCCCCCTTGCCTACATCATGTCCAAGACGGTGTTTCTCGGCCTGATCATTCTGGCTCAATCGATCTGGATGACTGTTTTTGTGAATCAAGTCGTCGGCTTTCCCGGGAGCATTGTAGACCAAGCCCTACAACTCATTCTCGTAAACGCAGCGCTCACCTTTACATGCCTCGGCATCTCAGCCTGGGCACGCACCGCGGAACAGTCATCGCTTCTCTCCATCTATCTCGTCGGCTTCCAGCTTCCTTTGAGCGGAGCCGTTTTGGCCCTCCCAAAAATGATCGCGGGGGTCAGCCAGTTTTTCGTCGCCAGTTACTGGGGATGGTCCGGTTTTATCAAAGCCATGCGCGATACGCCCTATTACGGTGCGGCGGCGAGCGTGACCCAGACCAATCTTCAGGAGAGTAAGCTGTGCCTCTGGGTGCTCATCGCGCACTGCATTCTCGGAATCATTATCGCCTACACCGGAGCCAAAAACTCACGCTGGGAATGATTGCGCCCTTGGATACACGGAACAGTTCTTACTCTGTGTCTTGCTCTTGATCTTACTCCCTCTCAGTTACGAGTTTTAAGTGTAAAGTTTTAAGGAATGCATGATCCCTTCTATCAACAATCAACTTTCAACCCTCAACCAGAGGCTTTAGCCGAATGAAGGGTGAAATCTTCCACATCAAAAACGGTGACACCCAGCGCGGGCCCTACACGCTGGAGCACATCAATCACCTCGCGAAATGCGGGATGATCAAGGAAGATACACTTTTCTGGCGCGAAGGAATGGAGGACTGGGAACCCATCACGCGCATCCTCAGAATCGGTCGCAAGAAACTCCCCTCCATCTTCTGGAAAATCATCTTGGGGGTAACCGTGACGATCTCCGTGTTTCTACTGCTATTCGGCAGGGTCACCAAGGAGGCTTGGCGTGAACTCACCAGCAGCGAGTTTACCGCCGAAGGAGCCTGGTGGCGCGCACGCGGACTAGTTCGCGAGCAGCTTCCCAAAGGCGAGCATGTGGAGTTCGCGACGTTTAATCCCAAGGAGGTAAAAATCGATGATAAGCGGCAGGCTGTTGTTCAAGTCTCCGGCCGAGTGACTGGTCCGCAGGGACAAAAGCCCACCACTTGGGAGGTTAAACTCCTCTACAATCCCGAGCGTTCTGACTGGTCCTCATGGGCTCCAAGCGAAAGCAGCAGCCCGGCGCTGCGTGAAGAAATAGAAAGCAACTGAACGGCAGAATAAGCCGTAGCTACGCAAAACTTGTCCACGGAATACACAGAAAGAAAGGAACAAAAAGCTTCGGTAAACTTGCGGAAAGGGTCACCGAATGGCGCTTTCCTTTACTCACGCAGATTGGGTTTGGTTTACCTGACTACCTCTAAAAATTCCGTGTTATCCGTGTCTTCTGTGGACAACCCTTCTGCATAGTTCCGGCTAAGCCGGAACTATGCGAATGAGGAAAGCGGATGGAGCGCGCATGCGACCCGCATCCTGTTTTTGCGAGTCGCCGAAAACCTCCAAACATAAGTCGAAGCCCTCAATCCTTCCACCGGCATGAGTCGCGGAGGCTCCCAGCACGGACTAGCCTTTCTAGAATTTTACACGATCATGCGTTGGCGGGTTTCGTGGGAATGTGGCACATTGAAACGTGTGTTGGTCTTCTCGTTCCCCTCGAACCCCATCCCCCCAAGAATGTATTTTCAAAACTTAGCTTCCTCCTTTCTATCGCGTGTTTTTGTAATTCGGTTGTGGCTGGTTGCTTTATGCTTATTAGGGATGACGGTCAGAGGGAGCGCGCAGGGCGTGGTGATCAACTACAGAGATATTTGGCGTTATCAGACTCCATCCGCAGATCCGACGACGGCATGGCGGAGTCTGGGTTTTGATGATAGCGCGTGGAGCACTGGACACGGGTTACTTGGGTTCGAGACGGCGGCGCTACCATTTCCCCGGTTGCAGCGGACTATCGGCGCGCCGGGAGACGATGCGATGGTGTATTTGTTTCGTAAAAAATTCACGTATGACGGACCGCTCGCTGGGGCGAAATTTTCCCTGGATCAAATCGTGGACGATGGCGTGTCCTATTACCTGAACGGCACACTCCTGGGCTCAGTGCGTCATGCTCCCGGTGTCTGGAACAATACAGCTTCCGGCAGCGTTGCCGACGCGGTGGAAGAGTTGAACGTGCTCTCAGGAAATGCCACTGCGCTCGTGAGCGGAGAGAATGTGCTAACGGCGGAGGTACATCAGATTTTACCGCAAGGCTCCGATCTGGTGTTTGGTGCGCGGTTGAAAATCAACACCCCAACGCAGAGCGGAGCAGCGTGGCGTCTGGAAAACTTTAACATAGCCACCAACACAGGAATCGCTGCGGACCTGCAAGACCCTGACAACGACCTGTATCCCAACCTGCTCGAATACGCGCTCGTCCTGAATCCCAACCATCCAAACGGTCATTGGGCGGAGATTTTTACCGAGGCAGGAAATTTTACCATTCGTTACCTTCGACGAAAGGAAGCCTGGCTCCATGAATCGGTATTCAGCGTGCAGGCAACCACGGAACCGGGTGGTGTCTGGAGTAGCGAGGGGATCGTGGAGCAAATACTTTCAGATGATGGTTATACCCAATTAGTGAAAGTGAGTGCGCCTCAGAATAGCGGGAAAAAGTTTTTCAAGCTGAAGGTACAGCGTGCGGTCACGCCCGAGGAGTATGGAGCACTGGGGGATGGAGTGACTAACGACACCGCTGCGATTCAGGCGGCATTTAATTCCGGCAGCCCCGTGTTGTTTCCAAATAAAACCTATCGCGCGAGCAGTCTGAACGTGCCCGCCAATCTGCACGTGAGCTCTCCAGCGGGTGGAATTTTAAAAGGGAACACAGGCATGGCGAAAATCCTAAACGTAAGCGGCACCAGCAATGTGCTGATCGAAGGCCTGACGATCCATGGAGGCGGGCAGACGACGGACATCTACACCGGACTGCCCGCAGTGATCGCTATTTATGTAACCAACGCGACGAACGTGGTGATCCGCAATTTGAGCATTACCAAATGTGGAGTAGTGAACGCGCTGGACCCGATGGACGACAATCCTTACGGCGGCTATGGGGTGATCGTGGAAAGTCGCGGCGGGCTTGCAGAAAACATCCTGATCGAAAACATCACGGTGACCGACATTGCCGGGGGAGGGTTAATCTACGGAGACGGTATCTATATCGCCGGTTACAATGACAGCCCGGCTGTGCGGACGAATAATGTGACTGTGCGCAACTGTCTCGTGCAACGCGCTGGACGTCACTGCTACACAGTTGCCGGCGGTGAGTTCAACAGCAGCACGCCCCGCGATATTCATTTTGAGAACTGTGTAGGAGATGACGCGGCTCTGAGTGGATTGGATATTGAAGATGGTGCTGAAGTGACGATTTCCGAATGCACGTTCCGGAGGTCGGGAGTGTACACGGGCTACTACAATCCCGAGCTGGTTTACGGCAGCAACTACCGCCTGCGTGCCGGTGTCGCTACTTCCAACTCCGAGTCGCATGATATTACTATCCAGTCCTGTCTGATCGAAGATTCCTACTATGGTGTCACATATGGAGTCGGCGAGCGGGTGAGTGTGCTGGATACGACGGTGCGCAGGAGTGTTATTTCCGACATTACCCAGGGACTCGCCAATGCGCCGCAGTATCTCACGATTGATGGCTGCACGTTTGAAAGCGACAAGTTTGCGATGGGATTTTACCGCGTTAATCCAGAGGCACCGGACTCCTTTTTGAATGTGAGCAACACCACATTTAACGGCGAGCTTCTTGTATCTTCGATAGAAGGCGCGCGCTTCGACTATTGCACGATGAACCGGGGTATCCGCCTCGTGGCAGGGAGTGCCAGCATCCAGAATGTCACGTTTGATCACTGTCAGATCGAGGCATCCACCGCCCATGGTGTTTCCAGCAGCGGGATCGGCTTTGCGGTTGGCAACCTCACTTTTGACTACTGCACGTTTCACGGCAACAGCACGTTTGATGGGATCAATGTCCCCTACAACGGTGGGCTAAACTGGATCGTGGATCACTGTGTTTTCAACACGCTTGCCAATGGGATTCATTGTTCCAACAGCAACGAACAGACAGTTTTCGATCGGATCAGCGACAACACTTTTACGAGCGTTACCAATGGAGTCGACATTCACCAGGCCATCACCAACGGGATTGTGCGCGACAACACTTTCAGTAGCGTGAGCGGCTGGTGTATCTCGTTTACCGATATATTTACGCCCACAAAAATGCAGAACTATCAGGTCACAGGTAACAGCTCTACCACCGGTGTGACCAATGGACTGCGGCTACAAATCATCAATGGCAGCTACGAGTTCGTAAATATTACCAACAATAATTTCAGCACCAGCAGCGGCACCAACTGCCTTTTCGACAGCGTCGCTAACAGCACAAATTGCATTCGGAATAATGTCGGCACGCCTGACTTCGCCACAGGCGGATGCAATTGAGTGGTCCAAGGAAGACACGAAAGATCACAGAAAGAAACATCAGTGCTGAGAAATATTTCAACCCGTGCTGGTCTTTAAAGTGCAACGCTTTCACTCACTGTTTGATGGTCATTCCTGCTTATCGCGCCCCGATTCAGTGCCTTTATTTTCGCGTGTTTGGCGGACAACCCTTTTGAATAATCACCCCGAATGTCCGGGTAGTAGCGGTAAACACCGTTGCTCGGATCCAAGCTAAACCAGGTTTCTACTCAGAACCTTTGCGTCTTGGCGGCTTGAGCGAGAACGCCTTTTTTCAGAAGGCTCCTAGGAAATTTCACTTCGGGCGAGACGCCCGAACTACGGTGCTGGGGCGGGCGCGGCTGGCTCCGTTGGAGCTGGTGCAGGTTCCGTAGAAGCCGCAGGGGCAGCGGGCGCTGGTGCGGGAGTTGGATTGGCTGCGCCGGGTGAACCCGGTGCAGGTGCGGGAGTTGGGGTAGCCTCCGGCGCCTTGCCTTCCTCAACCTGAACTTCGCCCACTGATGGAGTCGCACCTTCTGGTGGAGCATCTTTCTTGGCCTTGGCTTCCTCCTCTGTCTTTGTCTTTTCCGCAGCGATCTCAGCCTGTCTTGTGGCGAGTCCTGCCTCGAGAGACTTCTCACCCTCGGTCTTAAAGTTATCCCGTTTGGAGTAGAGAACGGAGATGACCAATGTCAGCACCATAAAGGAGCCGCCAAGCCAGCGAGTGATGTTTGCGAGAACATTGGTGGTCTGTGCTCCGAAAATATTACTGGCTGTATCTCCGCCGAACGCAGCGCCTAGACCCTCGTTTTTAGGACGTTGTAAAAGGATAACAAAAATCAGCAAAATGCTGATGAGGACGTTCACCGCAATAAGCAGGTTGGTGATAATCTGAATCATAAAATAAGGCGTAAAAAGGGCGTGGAATATGGCCGGACGAGTGCCTCATGGCAAATGAAGTTTTAACCGGATGTAAAAAAGGTAGGTGGGCCCATTTCGGATTTCCGATTGCAAATTGCGGATTTGAGAGCCTCCCAAAAGATGAGGGGAACTATCGCGGTCTTGAGAAATCTCTATGAGCCTGTTGAAATACTAAGCGACGCATTTCGCTGGGGCTAAATCTTACTCTTTGTCTTGCTCTTGATCTTACTCCTTCTCAGTGACCGAGTTTTAAGTGTTAAGTTTAAAAAAAACTGCGCGCATCCATCGATTGCCGCTTCTATCAACCATCCACTATCATCAACCGACTTTGCTTTGAACGATCACGAGCAAGACAGCCGAACGCAGCGAAACAGAGGTGGGCGCAGGTGGGACAAAGTGTAGGAACCTTCGGTTTTATGCATCCCATCCATATCCAAAGGTCTTCAACAAACTCCTATACGATTCAGAAACCACATGGGAGCAAACACAAAGGCCGGTGACTTCCGTATGCGCATCCTCTACGCCTTCGCTGCGGCAGTCGTTATCTGTCTCGGTCTGCTTTGGCGTTCTCCCTTTCTCGGTTTGCCTGCTTTTGTCTCCAAATACGGAGGCGACGCGCTGTGGTCGTTGCTTGTGTTTCTTTGCATTCGCATCTGTCTCCCACAACGTCCCCACTGGATCCCCAGCCTCATCGCTTTCACAATCGCCTGTGCTGTGGAGTTTTCACAGCTTTATCACAGCACGTGGATTGATTCCATTCGCTCCACCCTCGCGGGCAGACTGATTTTTGGCTCAACCTTCAACTGGCCGGACATTCCAGCTTATGCGCTTGGCAACTTGCTTGGCTTTATCCCAGATAGGGTGATTCAGCGCAGGAGCTAAAATCCTTTACTCCCGGGAAAGTACCGAAGGTGGGACTCGAACCCACACACCCTTACGGATACCAGATTTTGAGTCTAGCGCGTCTGCCATTCCGCCACTTCGGCTTTTGTGAAGCTGCAAACTAGGGACGCCCTAACTGTTTTGCAAGCTTGGAGGCGGCCCAAGAATTTCTCGGACCAAAATCAGTGTGCGAAGGTTCTGAGCCGAACGCAGCGCGGCAATCAAATTGCCAGTGTTTGCTGAAGGAACAAATTCTGTCGCCGGTAAAACGTAAGCCGAGGCAACCAGCTTGTCATTGGCTTTGGTCGTGGCGCTGACCTCCATGTCGGGCAAAATGTCGTCATCAAAGTCCTTCCGGATTTGTTCAATAGAAGTGCCCGAGCTAAGCAGACTGCCCAAATCCCCCGATTCCATAGAAGCCATTTCCTTCTCAAAGACAGGCTGTGGCTTGGGCTTTGGAGGTAGCGAAACAGGACGCTGCTGCTGCTGAGTTGCAACCTTTGCCTTACGATATTGAACCTGCGGCCTGGGCTGCACCGGAGGCGGCACAGCTGTCCGAGGCGGAGGGATCGGCCGTTGCTGCGGTGACGGCGGAGTCGGAGCAGGCCTCGGAACCGAAGGAGTTCTTGAAGGAGGCGTTGGAACGCCCAATGCCTCCAAGAATTTACGGAGACGCTCCTCTTCGCTTTGCTGCGTAGTGGATGAAACGGGGCGGTTCTGCGGTGAATTTTCCTGAAGCTGCCTGCGGCGGTATTCGATCTCTTCCTGCTCCTTTTTTTCCTCCTGTTTTTTAGTGAAAAACTTCAAGACTCCCACCACCCCGGCGATGAGCAAAAAAACTATTGTTCCCTCGATAGAGGCGAGAATCATTTATTTTCCTTCCTGACCTTTTTCAGAACCTGCAATCGTCTCACGCATGGCGGTATCAGCCTGCATGTTCTTGAGGCGCTGGTAATCCATAATGCCAAGATTACCATTGCGGAATGCCTCTGCCATCGCCTGCGGCACCTGCGCCTCAGCTTCGACGACTTTTGCACGCATCTCCTGGGTGCGGGCGCGCATTTCCTGCTCGGTCGCGACCGCCTGTGCACGCTGGGCTTCCGCGCGTGCCTGCGCTGTACGCTTGTCGGCTTCCGCCTGTTCGGCCTGCAATTTCGCACCCACGTTTTCGCCTACATCCACATCAGCAATATCAATCGAGAGAATTTCAAACTGCGTGCCGCTATCCAGTCCCTTGGCGAGCACGGTCTTGGAAATACGATCCGGATTTTCCAAAACGTGCTTATAGCTGTCCGACGAACCGATGCTGGTCACGATGCCTTCACCCACACGTGCGACAATGGTTTCCTCCGTCGCACCACCAACGAACCGATCCAGATTGGTGCGCACGGTGACCCGGGCTTTTACTTTCACGCCGATGCCGTCCTTGGCCACCGCATCAATCGTGGAACGGCCGCTTGATGGGTTCGGACAATCAATCACCTTTGGGTTGATGCTGGTCTTCACCGCTTCCAACACCGTCTTGCCTGTGCCTTTGGTTGCGAGATCGATTGCGCAAGCGCGGTTCCAGTCGAGCGTGATACCGGCTTTTGCCGCTGCGATGAGTGCGAGAATCGAATGCTGCACATCACCACCCGCAAGATAGTGCGCTTCAATTGGATCCGACTCGAGATGCAACCCCGCTTTGAGAGCGGTGATACGCGAATCCACAATCAGTGCGACAGGCACAGCCCGCAGCTTCATGGCGATCATCGTGATCATACTCACAGGAGCACCCGCCACACGGGCGCGAATCCAGATGCCAAGGAAGTTAAAAAGAATCAACGCCACCACCAGCAACCCTATGATGATAACGCCGATAAAGATCGGATGGGTCAGGAAGCTGGATGACTTTTTAGCGGCTTGGGCAAGAAATAAGGCAATACTCATAAACTCCTTTTAAGCGTCCCGGCACATGAAGCGAAAGAGAAAACTTAATTTTTCTAAATAAAACATGAAAGTAGACCTCAAGCCGCGCGGATCCCCCCCTCCGCTTTCCGGTCTATTTAATAATTCCCCGACTGCTGGAAGCGACAAATTGAATCAGGTGCTCCAACTCCGACGCTTTAGCAAGTTCGCTGCACATTTGCTCCACTGCCTGGGCGACATTGAGTTCAGTGCGATAAAGAATCCGGTAAGCCTCTTTGATCAAACGCAACGCATCAGGACCAACACCATGTCGTTCTAGTCCGACTTTATTGATCCCTCGAATACGCGCCGGATTTCCATCGGCAATCATATAAGGCGGGATGTCCTGAACGATCTTGGAACAACCACCTGTCATCGCAAAACGTCCGACGCGACAAAACTGATGCACTGCGGTAAGTCCGCCCAGCACCACATGATCTTCTACCGTCACATGACCAGCCAGAGTGCCGTTGTTGGAAAAAATCACGTCGTCTCCCACGATGCAGTCGTGCGCGATGTGGCAATACGCGAGGAAATTTCCACGGCTACCAATCCGCGTGTAAGCCCCGGTATCCGTGCCGCGATTTACGGTCACAAACTCTCGGAACGTATTTCCGTCTCCAATTTCGAGATGCGTCGGCTCGGCTTTGTATTTCAAATCCTGGGTGCGCTGACCGATGGAACTAAACGCGTAAAACAGATTCCCCTTCCCGATCTTCGACGGTCCATTGAGGCTCACATGGTGTTGTAACCAGCAGCCATCCCCCAGCACCACATTCGGACCAACAACACAATACGGCCCAATTTCACAATCAGCACCGATCTCCGCTTTGGGATCAACGACAGCAGTTGGGTGAATCATGACTAATCCAGGAAACAAAACATCATGTCGGCTTCACTCACGACCTCGTTGTTCACAAGACAGCGCCCCTTGGTTTTCACGATGTTTTTCTTCCGCTGCACGAGCTCCACTTCGATAAAGAGCGTATCGCCCGGCACGACTGGCTTGCGCCATTTCACATTATCCGCGCTCATGAAGTAGCCGATCTTGCCCGCGTTGCCCGGCAACCGGAGGATGATAATACTCCCGACCTGCGCCATTGCTTCGATTTGCAAGACACCTGGCATGACAGGATGCCCTGGGAAATGCCCCTGAAAATAAGGCTCATTGATCGTCACGCTCTTCGTCCCGACGCACCGTGTCTCCACCGTGCAATCCACAATGCGATCCACCATCAGGAAAGGATAACGATGCGGCAACAGCTTCATGACATCGTTCACATCCAACACCTCCCCGCCCTTCGGTGTCACCAGCGGCGGCACCAGCGCGCGCGCCAGATTGTATTTTTTCAGGATCGCTTTTGCGAGATCGGTGTTCGGACCGTGCCCCGGCTTGATGGCAATGACGTGTCCTTTAATGAACCTACCGAACAGCGCGAGATCGCCGATAATATCGAGAATCTTGTGACGAACGAATTCGTCCTTAAAGCGAAGTGGCTCCTTGCTGAGCACCTGCTCGCCGCGAATCACCACGGCGTTTTCCAGACTACCGCCTTTAATCAATCCCTTATCCATCAACGGTTTCACATCTTCATAATAAACAAACGTGCGCGCCGCCGCGATCTGCTTCTCGTAAATTGCAGGCGTGATTTCCGTGGAGTAAAACTGCGTGTGACGTCCTTCCGGTCCGACATTAGTACAGGAAATCCGAAATGTGCTGGATGGAACGATCGTCATGATCGAACCGTTTTTGGTCTCGATATGAATGGGTTCGGTCACCTCGTAGTAAGAGCGCGGCACCGGCTGTTCAACCAAACCCGCATTCTTGATCAGCTCCACATATTGCAGCGCCGAACCATCTCCAATCGGCGGCTCGTTCGCGGTCATTTCGATCAGACAGTTATCCACTCCCAATCCGGCTAGCGCACTCAACACATGCTCGACCGTCTGCACCTTGGCGTTTCCTTCCACCAGTGTCGTCGCACGCTCCACGGTTTTAACCAGATCCGCCCGGGCATCCATGACTGGCTCGTCCGGCAAGTCGCTCCGCTTGAATTTGTATCCGTGCCCGGGCTGGGCTGGATGCAGGGTAAGAACGACCTTCTCGCCGGTATGTAACGACGCTCCGGAAACGGAGACACTTTTGCCGATGGTAAACTGATTTTGACTCATTGAGGATGATTTTGAAAAAACGGGCGCTCCTTATGCGCAAGATGCCCGCGTTCAGCAAGCGCACTTATCAATCCACGCCTTGGTTGATAGTTGTGAATCGTAGTGTAACGAAGATAGCCGAAGGCAAATGATTGTTGATTGAAGCGTCAGGCGTTGAGCAAACACTGACTCTCGCAGCCAATGACTTTTCTTAAAACTTCAAACTTCCCGTCAGGGCCTGCTAAACGTAAGTCCGCTTCCGACGGAGCCGGAACCAGTTGTTGCACGTCTTGCGAATCTTGTCGGAGAAAGTGAGATACTGCTCATGGCGGTTCGCGTCGCCTTTCACCAGCGCAGCCAGCACACCTTTCACCGTGAAATCTTCAGTCTCCACCGTTGTATAGGCCGTGCCGATCGCTTCGTGATAATGCGCATCCGAACCTGCCGTCATCGGAATCCCCTTTCGCTGGGCGTAATCCCGCGCGTGAACGTTATGCTTTTTAAAAGAGATCGCCGAGTTGAAGACTTCAATCGCGTCCATCGGCAGCGTTTCCAGCACCGACTCGCGGATACCGGCACGGAAAGCGTCAAACGGATGAGGAGGAATCGCAATCCCCCCCGCCTCGTGAATCTGGCTTACCACTTCCAGCGCAGGGCGACCTTTCAAATCCGGCAGCATCGTTCCGGCACAAATCAGATGTCCTTCGTCCGTGGAAACCTCGACTCCGGGGATGATTAGAAAATCATCGATCGGCAATCCGTCCGGACGTGCAATGCCGTGATCCACCATGTAGCGGTAGGCGTCGCAGGTATTATGATCCGTAATGATAAATCCATGCAGTCCCTTGCGCTTCGCTGCCGCTACCAGCTCCTCGGGACTGCTCACGCCGTCGCCCGAGTACCAAGAGTGACAATGGGTATCAATGGATAGGCGCACAGTCGATGAATCAGAGTGGGGTTGACCTTATCAAATGCCGAGCGGATGCCATCCCGCGCAAGCGCCAAATGCGGATAAGGAAGAAGGGGGGAAAGGGGTGGAACTTTGCTCAATTATAGAAAATCCATCCCAAGCGCAGAGCGCCTGACCCTTTTTCCTTCCTCCTTTGTCCTTTCTCCCTCCTCTCACTCCCATATTCCGAACGCCGCTCATGGCTTGCGACCCATCTCCCGTTTGGGCTGTTCGCGAAACGGCTTCTTCTCTTTGAAAAGGGACAGTCGATCTTTCATTCCAGGGAGATCGTCGGGTTGCGCCTTCTCGGCTAGTTTTAGGGCTTCCTCCTGCCACTTCACCGCGCTCTCCCATTCCCCCTTCTCTGCATAAGCCGCAGCAAGTGTGTCCACCGTTCCCCCGTGTTTGTAGTCGGTCATCTTGCAGGCTTTCTTCGCATACTCCACCGCTTTCCCGCCATCACGCACCGCGTCATTGGGATTGGTAGCAAGCGTCCACGCATAGTCATTGTGCGCCCCTGCAAAATCCGGAGCCAGTCGCAACACCTCGCGATAATCCGCGAGCGCACCCTGTGGATCATTTTCAAAAAGAAAGAGCTGTGCACGGGCAAGATAGATAGCCGGGTCGTCAGGGGTGATCTTGATTGCCTCCTCAAAATCCGCGAGCGCCTTGTCTTTATCTCCAAGCTCCGAATAGGCCGCCGCGCGAAGCTGATACGCTCCACTGCTTCGCGGATTCACCTTCACTGCCTTGTTAAAATCCTCCAACGCGCCGTCACGATCACCTTTGATGTTTTTGCAAATCCCGCGACTACAAATCGCGTCTGAATCATTCGGGTTCCGGCGGACGACTTCGCTGTAGTCTTCAATCGCACGATCATAATCCTTCTTCTGCTGATACGTCGCCGCCCGCACTAGTAGAATGTGTTCATCCTCTGGGTTCAAATCGATCGCCTTGCTAAAATCCTTGACGGCAGCGTCCAGATTATCCTTCGCTCCATGAGCAAACCCGCGCAACACATACGCCGGAACCATCTCGGGATTATCTGCAATGGTCTTGTCCAGGAGCTCTATAGCCTTGTCGAAATCCTTCTTCTCGATCGCCTCCTGGCTTTCCCTCAGCACATCCCCAGCCGCCCGTTTGATCGCGCCATGTGAGTCAGGACTCAACGCGCAAAACAGAATCGCAACCAATAATGCCAGACGTTTCATATCCTCCAGTGTGATACAAAGCCTTCTTTTGACAAGACCGCTCTCGCAGCCAGTTTCATGACGGGTGTGATTGGAAGTGGTGAGAAAATAAGCGCACAAAAAACTGATCGGCGAAGCCGGGAATTCCCGAGTAGGGTGGACATCGTGCCCGTCGTCATAGGCGTCTCGCCGGCGTCTCGCCTATGACTCTTTATAATGCGGAGCATCACTAATGTGGCAAAGCGGATGGCCACCATGGCTGGAACTGCTCGGGCAAGATGCCCTCGCGGGCGGGCAAATGGAGCGGAGCGACATAGCCGACCGCAGGGAGCCCGAAGGGGCAGCACGGGGATGCTGAGCAAATGCCACACCCTACTCGTGAACGTCGGTTTCGCCGACCAAACGCCACTCACACCCTTTCATGACCCGAAACACTTCTACACTTTCGCCGGCAACGTAATCATCTCCCCTTCTCTTGCGGCCTCCACTATCAAGCCGCTTCCCTCCGCAAGCTCCTGCGCACGCACCAGCATGTTGGCGATAAATTCGTCATCATGACCCGGGTCATGATGAAACAGATAAAGTCGTGTCACTTTCGCCTCTTTTGCCACACGCACCACTTCATCGAGGCATCCATGCCCCCAACCTACATGCGTGCGATATTCCTCATACGTGTATTGCGCGTCCATGATCAGCACCTCGGCGTTCTGAGCAAATTCTATCACCCGCTTTTGTATCGTGCTCGGAACGTGACTGCCGGCTATTGCAAATCCCTCCGGCGCTGACTCATGATCCGGGATGTAGCAAATACTGCCGTGGCTGGTGATTACCTTATAACCCACGCAGACATCGGGGTGATTCACATAACACGCCTCCACCGTAAGCGGCCCGATTTTAAAACGCATCTCCTTCACTTCCTCGATGATGATATTCGCCGCCATCTGCGCCATGGAGATCGGGAAATACGGGCTCTGCATTTGATCCTCCAGCGTCTCCCGCAGCCCTTTACGCGCCCCTTCCATTCCGAAAATGCGAATGAGGTTATTAGGATTGTAAGCGGGTCCGAAAAACGGAAATCCCTGAATATGGTCCCAATGCGTGTGCGTAAGCAGCAAGTTCGCATCAATCGGATGATCATCAAACTCCTGCGCTAGCGAGTTGCCCAGTGGACGTATCCCGCTTCCTGCATCAAAAATAATCAACTCACCGTCCGCCCTCACCTCCACACACGAAGTATTACCGCCATACTGAATCGTATCCGGCCCCGGTGTCGGCGTGCTCCCGCGCACCCCCCAGAATTTAATCCGTGGCGGCAGATCCTCCCCGCCCATCTTGTGCCCCCCCACTATCGCGTCTCCAGAATCCTCGATCCCTACCAGTCGCTCCAGCGCATCCACCAAGTGGCGGATTTCCATCGGCTTCACCAGGTAATCATCCGCACCCAGTTCCTCCGCGATTTTCCGATCCGTGGGATAATCCCTGCCCGTGAGCACCAAGATTTTCACATGCTTCAAAGACTTCTCCTGTCTCACCGCATGACAAAGCTGAAAGCCATTGGTCACCGGCATAAGAAGGTCGCATACAATCGCATCGGGCTTCAAACGCCTCGCGGCATCCAGACCAGTCTGCCCGTTCTCCGCTTCATGCACCGTCCACCCGTCTCCACGCAGGAGTTCAGCCACCGGTTCCCGGCAAGCTTGGTCGTCATCGATAATTAAAACTGTTTTCATTCAGATCGGGCCATGGCCCGGTCGGCGCAGTGTAGCAGGACGCTTGCCGATCTCCTTAATCTCCATCTATGTAAAAGAATGCAAATCCCAAATCTCAGAAGTCCATACGACCAGATCAACGGCCTAATGTATTTCCCCCGCATGCTGGATAAAATCCGACTCCATTCAGAAGGCAAACTCCCCGAAGACTATATCCCCAATCTCGGTGGCGGATTCGATGAACGCGCCATCCACTTTTTGAGAGTAAGCTACGATGACTTGGTCGCCAGGACAAAACAGGGCGCGACCGATGAGGAAGTGTTGAACTGGTGTTTTCAGAACGGACACCAGCCGTCCACGGAAGAAATCGAGGTTTGGAATGAATTCATGCGCAAACGCGGCTGGAACGATCCGGGTAGCGAACGGTTGATGCTGCGGAAAAATGAAGGCGGCTTCTCCGATCGGGACGATATCCAGACTTTCTTCGACTTCATTGATGCCGACGAAGGCAGGAAGGATTTATGATTGATGATTCAGGTCACCTATCAGCGCAGCCTTCATCTGCCGGAATGCGGTCTGTGGCTCGACGCATCCTCCTCGAAACCCTTCTCATTTGTCTCCCATGCGCATGGCGACCATATCGCGCGACACAAGGAGGTGATCGCAAGCATGGCGACTGCGAGGCTGATGAAGGCGCGACTGGGCGGACAACGCCGGGAGCATGTGCTGGAGTTTGGAAAGCCCGGGGAGTTCGACGGCTTCCGCATCACGTTGCTGCCAGCCGGACACATCCTCGGCTCGTCCCAAGCCTTCATTGAGACAGATCGCGGCTCACTACTCTATACAGGCGACTTCAAACTGCGTCCCGGCGCGGCGTGTGGGACGACGGAGTGGTGCCAGGCCGACACGCTGATCATGGAGACCACTTTCGGTCTCCCAAAATACGTGATGCCGCCGACCGAAACGGTCATCTCGCAAATGATCACCTTCTGCCGCGACGCGATTGCCGCCGACGCCGTTCCCGTTCTGCTCGCTTACTCGCTGGGTAAATCCCAGGAGATCATCTGCGCACTCATCGCCGCCGGACTCACCCCCGTCTTGCACGAATCCGTTTTTCAAATGACGGAAATCTACCGCGAAATCTTGCCCGGCTTTCCGACAGGCTACGAGCGCTACCGGCGAAAAGACACCGCCGGAAAAGTGCTGATCTGTCCGCCCAACGCCCTGAAGTCGGAGATGATCACCCACACCCAAAACCGACGGACGGCGGTCGTCACCGGCTGGGCGCTCGATTCCAGTGCGATCTATCGTTACCGCTGCGACGCCGCATTTCCCCTCACCGACCACGCCGACTACCCGGATCTCATCCGCTACGTCGAACTTGTGAAGCCGCGTCGAGTCCTCACACTCCACGGCTTCGCGTCGGAATTTGCAGCCGACCTGCGTCAACGCGGCTATGAGGCGTGGGCGTTGAGTGGAGAAAACCAGCTTGAGCTGAAACTGCATTAGCTGGAGCGGACTTTTCGTCTCCGATTTCTCTGCCACACTGGTTAAGACGGGCGGCTTCCCGGATAGTTTCGACCGGTGCCTGCTCATCTACGACTGGCAGCGTCCACTGTGGCTATGGGTGTAATAGTAAGTTCACAACGACTCACAGACCCGCGACTACAAATACCTAACCGCGTATGTTAAATTTTTAACATAAACTTCTTACGCACTTAAAAAACGCATGCTAAAAAATTAGCATGCCTCAGAAAACCAATGATCTCAGCCGTCGCGAACGTCAAATCATGGACATCATCTACACGAAGGGTGAAGTCACCGCCGCCGAAGTAAACGCCCAGCTTCCCGATCCGCCCAGCTACTCCGCAGTCCGCACCCATCTGCGCATTCTGGAGGAAAAAGGCCATCTGCAACATCGCGAGGATGGACCTCGCTTTGTCTTCTACCCCACGCAGCCACGCAGCGAGGCGAGCAAATCGGCGATGGATCGCGTAGTGCAGACGTTTTTCGAAGGCTCTCTCTCCAATGCAGTCGCCGCGCTGGTGGACAATGCTGACGGCAAAATCTCCAACGAAGACCTCAAGCGCATCGAGGCCATCATCAAGAAGGCCAAAACGAAGTAACTCCCCAATCCTAACCAACTCACCCTCCCCATGAACTACCTCATCCACCCCCTCAGTGACTGGCTCATCAAAAGTCTGGTCGTCGTTATCCTCGCCTTCGCGATCACGCAAGGTATGCGCCGGTCCTCCGCAGCCCGGCAGTATCTTATCGGGCTGACCACGCTATGCGCATTGCTTCTTCTTCCGATCAGCCAGCTTATTACACCCCGCTGGACTTACTCATGGGAGAAACCCAAAGCCGAGCCGGTTCAGACACAGATTCCACTCATTTCCACACCTTCTCTTGGCAGTGAAAGCCAAAAGATAGTCCTGTCCGAAGCGAGCGAAACCATACAACCAGCCGGTTCCCCTGGTGCTTCGACTATTTCTAAAGACTCAGCGCGCTCTGAAGCCAAACCCACTTCCTTCCCGCTATTCACGATTCTAGTCTCGCTCTGGTTCATTGGTGGATCGCTCGTTATCATTCACCGACTCATGGGCAGCCTGCTTCTGCGGCGTTTGTATCGGCAAAGCGTGGAAGTTGAAAACGACCATATCCATGAGCTAGTCCACACCCTGATTTCTGAAAGCGGTATCACTCAGACGATTGAGTTACGCCAATCATCGGCGTGCTGCGTTCCGCTCACTTGGGGATTGCGCAGTCACGTCATTCTCCTTCCTGCAACAGCCGCGGAATGGCCGGAGTCGCGCCTCGTTGCCGCGTTGCGTCATGAGCTCGGTCATATCTCCCGGCATGATTACCTCACACGTCTGATCACCACTTTCATTTGCGCCTTCTACTGGCCCAATCCGCTAATCTGGATGGCCGCACGCACCATGCGCACCGCACAGGAAAAAGCCTGCGATGATCTGGTTCTCAATGCCGGGACCTCAGTCGAAGACTACGCCACCCTGCTCTTCGAAGCCGCAAAGGCATTCGTAAACTCACCGCCGCCGGTGCGTCAGGCCGTTGCCATGGCCCAGCCTTCCACACTGGAGACACGCATCACCGCCATTGTCGAAGTGCGAGACCGCCGGACAGCAGGCCGCCGCGCTCCGCTCTACGCCGCCGTTGGTCTTGCCTGTCTGCTCCTTGTTACAACCACCGCACAAATCCGCAGTGCAGATGAGAAAAAATCCCTAGCAGCCGAGTCCTCCAAAATTACCCAGGGCGAGGAGAAGCCACCTAGCAAAACAGAACTCAAAGCCACGTCGCTTATTATTCCAAGATTAGAGTTTGTGGATGCAACCGTGCGAGATGCTTTTAACTTTCTCACCAAAAAGAGCAAGGAGCTCGATCCGGAAAAAGTCGGGATTAACTTTGTTCTAAAGCTGGAGGATCTATCGGAGCAACCGACTGTTCATCCTCCTTTGCCGGAAATCCCTGGCCTCTCCCCGACAAATACAGAAAGGGATTCCACTCAACCTGCAGAGCCGGGAGACATCAGAGTGACGCTGGTACTTAACAACGTGCCTTTGAGTGAAGCCATCCGTTACGTCAGCAACCTTGGCAACCTTAGCTGCAAGTATGATGAGCATGCCGTTGTGATTACGCCTGTTGATCCGCGGCTGGCCCCGGCGCAAACAGCAGCCCGAGATGCGCAAGCAACAGAGCAGATAACGAAAACAAACAGCAAACTCCGACAGATCATCATTCCTCGTATTGATTTCAAGGACGCCACGCTAACCGAGACATTGGATTTCCTCGTGAGAAAAACCGCGACCTTGATCCCGAAAAAACCGACGTAAATATTTTGTTGAAAATGGCCCATGCGGACAAAACCCGTATCACACTGACTCTCAATAACACGCCTCTGTATGACATCCTTCAATATGTTGGAAACCTGGTAGGTGCGAAATTCGAGATCGAGCCGCATGCGATTATTTTTTCTCCGGCTGCTTACAGTCTATCTGAAAATGACACAATGAAGTCTGACAGAACCAAAGGTTTGCGTGGCCGCATCCTTTCGGTCAATCCGGGCTGGAACTTTACGGTGATTGATATCGGTGAAAAACAAGGTGCAACATTAGGCGCGGAACTCATTGTGCTCCGAGATGAACAGCCAATCGGCAAAATAAAAATTAGTTCAGTAGAAGCAAATCAATCCATAGCCGACCTATTGGTTTCCAGCATGACAACAGGAAAGAAAGTGGAAGCAGGAGACACGGTAGTTTATAGCGCCTCTGATAACACCTCATCCGATGTTCTTGTAAAAGAATGGGGTATTTCGGAGAACCTCTCGGCTAAAATGAGAGAGGGCGCGAAAATCTACCTCGAAAAAGCAGGCGTAAAATTCCCCGCAAGGACGATGGCTTTGATCATTGCCCGAAAAATAAAACCCAAAATCCTCATCGCCAGAAATACGCAGGGAAATCTTGATGCGATCGAACGGATCATCAAACCGCATATCGTTGAGAAGCCCGCTGTGACCAAGTCCACAGCCCCTTTGAACTTCAAAGAAAAGGTTAATGCTTTGATTCTACCAAGGATTGATTTCAAAGATGCAACACTGAAAGAAATCCTCAGTTTTCTTGAAACGAATAGTAAGCAGCTCGATCCCGAGCAAAAAGGTATCAAAATTGTTTTGAAGGATCCGAAAAGTGAACAGGGTGACAGTAAAATCACACTTTCATTGAGCAATGTTCCAATGCTGGAAGCGCTGAGATACGTCACCAACCTCACCAATACCAAATTCAAAATCGGCAAGAATGATACGATTTCAATTTTACCACGTGGAACCCCGGATGAATTGCTCACTAAAGAGATTAAAATCCGTCCCGACCTCATCCCGCGATCAACCTTGAGCACTCCTGCTGCAAAAGCCGCGGTAATGGATGCCAGGGATTTCCTCATTGCATCCGGCATTACCTTTCCAGAAGGCAGCTCGGCTTTCTACGATCCTGAAACCAGTGTGCTCAAAATAACAAACACCGAGGAGAATCTCGACCTCCTGCTCCCGATGCAAGAAAGCACGGATGACGCCGTTAATCGTGAAGAACCCACCAAACCCGATTCCACTAAAAAGCCTTAGCTCGCTCCAACCAATGCCAGTGACTGCCGTGCACCATGATCACGAATCAAACATGCGAGTTTGGGAGAAAAATCTGGAAGAGGATTTCGGAGTCACGCTACTTCACGATTTCGCTATTGCTGCATTTGACGCTGCTCCTCCTGCTCGGGAGCGCGATTTTGTATCAGCAACCTTCCAAACTCCATGACTTTATTGCAGACGGAGGCTCAGTCTCGAACGGTTTGATGGGACAGGGCGAGGATGGCACTGACCTGACTACATCAGATTCCATCGAATCCATAGAAGAGGATCGATCTCCACCGGATAACTCGCATTTGATCAAAGTAGACGTTGTTGCGTTGATGAGCTCGAGCGACTTTAGAGCCTCACTCGCTCACCCGAGCTAAGCATCAAGCTCCCAAGGCGGCAGAAAGAGCGACACCACGACAAGGCTGGCTGGCCTCAGAAAAGGTGGCGCTGGGATGGGCACCGGAAGTGGAACGGGCGTGGGATCAGAGGCGGGCGGTGGCGGAGAGAGGCGGGGGCTTTGCATCATATGCAGAAATCCCACCTGTAAGTTCAGTCAATTTTACTTCCACGAAATCCGGACCACATCATCACGACTGAAATTCCAGGCGTGGAGCGGGGAGGTGGCGCAAACCGGAACAATGACATTTCAAGTAGAGACTTTGGATCTAATCCAGCCGACGCTGATTTTGAAACTGGGAGCAATCATTCCCAACACGAACTACAAACTGACCAGCTTTGTCTTGAAAAAGAACACTGGTGCCGATGGTGTTTCAGAGGGTGTATCTGAGCTCACGGTTACACACATCACCGACGCCACTGCCCTTGCTTTGCCCTTAAACCAGATCGTTCATGCCTCGGAAATTGCCGCAGTTTTTAATTATAACGCCATACCGCGTCAGCCCTCCAAAAGCTTCTCCGTCTTCAGGATCGGCAAGTTTTCACTCCCCGATGTACCGGGCAAAAAGTATAAACTAAAAGAGATCCGCGGGAGTGAAGCCGTGGTTCTGACTCCCAGCGGGGAAATCATTACATTTCGAAAAGGCGCCTGATTTTCCTGATTTTAAACTCCAAGGATTTGTGATTGCTGTTACGCATGCCGTCACTTTAAGGTCCGCGCCGTTTCGATGAAGTTTGTACGCTTAATCATTATCGCCTCCCTGTGCCATTCTCTCGTGGGTTCACTCACGGCTGAAGGCTTTCTAGGCCTAGGCAAACGGAAAAAGGCGAAAGAGCTTATCAGCAAACAAGATAAGCCGGTGGTGAACAAAGATGTCGCTGACATTATCACCCCGGAAAACTGCCGCGTAATTATCTCCATTTCCAAGCAGCGCGCATGGGTGATGACCGGCGAACAGGTCTATATCGACACTCCGATTTCCTCAGGCAAAAAAGCGGGTTGGACTCCCACCGGAAGCTTCAAAATCACGGAGAAGGACAAAGACCATCGCTCCAGTATCTACGGTAACTTCGTGGATAAAAAGGGACGGGTTGTGAAGGGCGGCATCAGCATGAAAATCGACTCCGCACCAAGCGGCACGCATTACGTTGGGGCGCCCATGAAATGGTTTATGCGACTCACCGGCAACGGCGTCGGCATGCATGTCGGCATTCTGCCCGGCTACCCCGCCTCCCACGGCTGCATCCGCCTTCCCGAAGAGATCGCGCCGTTGATCTACGAGAAGACCAAGCTCGGCACTCCAGTTCAGATCGTGGAGTAAGGTTACAAGGCTGTTTGCAAAGTTAGAATGAGTGAAGCCGGAGGTTCTTACTCTTTGACCCTACCACCTGAGTCTGCGTCTTCCGCTACTCCTGACAAGCGGGCAGAGGGGTGAACGCGAAGCGTGAAACCACGGGGCATATAGGCGTCTCGCCTATGACTCTTTATAATGCGGAGCATCACTCCCGCGGCAAAGCGGATGGCCTCCATGTCTGGAACTGCTCGGGCAAGATGCCCTCGCAGGCAAACAAATGGAGAGGAGCGACATAGCCGACCGCAAAAAACCCGAAAGGGCAGCACGGAGGTGCTAAGCAAATTCCACACCCTACTCAGGAACGTCGGCTTCGCCACCAAACGCCACTCACTCCCATTAGCAATTGAATGACTCATGCGTTTTTCTCACCACTCCCGATCCCGCTGTTATCCTCCTGACTAAGTAACTGGCTACATAGCCACATCCAGCGGACTCCGCACGCTGATCCCCGGCTTGTTGAGCACATGCGTGTAGATCATCGTGGTGCTCACATCCTTATGTCCGAGAAGCTCCTGCACGGTGCGGATGTCGTAGCCGCTCTCCAGTAAATGCGTGGCAAAACTGTGGCGCAACGTATGGCAACTCGCAGGCTTGGATATTCCCGATGCCTCCACCGCCTTTTGCATCGCCACCTGCACGGTCTTTTCATGCAAGTGATGCCGCCCCACCTGCCCTGTCTCCGGATTGACTGAACGGTTCTGCGCCGGGAAGACATACTGCCACACCCACGCTTTTCCCGCGCTGGGGTATTTATCCGCCAGCGCATACGGCAGGTAAACCTCCCCAAAACCAGCCTGCACGTCGGCATGATGGATTTTTTTGACCTCCTCCAAATGCAATTTGAGCGGTTCAATCAGCCCTTCAGGAATCATGGTGATTCTATCCTTAAATCCCTTTCCTTCCCGGATCGTGAGTGTCTTGTAAGCCAGATCCACATCCTTTACCCGCAG
>Ga0209181_10001523_pt1 | contig 40415 bp, 35 predicted proteins | sample MAT05_FD_187208 | JGI IMG/M metagenome (GOLD analysis project Ga0209181, IMG submission 187208) | Freshwater microbial communities from Lake Fryxell liftoff mats and glacier meltwater in Antarctica - MAT-05 (SPAdes) (version 2) | ecosystem: Environmental > Aquatic > Freshwater > Ice > Liftoff... | reverse complement strand
AATCTCCTGGGCACTCGGTTTCCCGGCTCCTCCCTGCGCTTGCGTTATGCCGTCCGGGAGACGATTTGACGGCAAAAGCGGACATTCAATAAACCCCCTATGTCAGGAGCTCTGGAATCTGAACGCGCACTGCGAGCGGTGGATCCGATCGGTGAAATCGGAGGTGTTCTCGAAGATGATCCTCTTTGGAGAGCGTTCACTGAGGCACTGCCTGCGGAACTACGTTTGCCATTACCACCGGGAGAGGAATCATCAAGGCAAGGGGAACGTGGTGTTGTCCCCAGAGCCGGACGACCGGGTTGGCGCATCATCGGGCGAGATCCGCAGCCGGGAACGCCTCGGCGGGTTGCTCAAGTTCTACTACCGCGAGGCCGCATGAGTTCTTTGACCATACGAGGGGTCATCGCCTAGCCTCATGTATTGGAGTCGCTCGCGCAGATAGAAGCTGCCGACCGACGGCTGTATGGCAGCCAGGACGTTCGCGGACTCCTGCGCGAGAGCGGCTGATGAGGCCAGCGCCAACCCGACTCCGAGCGCCGCACCGGCGTTCGCCGACCCGATCCGTCGAACGCGCTGCGGACGGGGATGCCGCCCTCGCAGAGCATTCATGGGATGCGCACTTCCTTGAGGGTGAAGCCACTTCGTTTGATCGCGTTGGCAAGCATTCGTCGCGACCCGGGCCCTCGCCGCGTCCCGCCCGGCCACCCCACCCGATTGACAGCCGGAGGTCAGAACGAGGACGCCGATTGCTCCCGCGCTGAGAAGGGCTTTGACGCATGACGATGCGCTCCGCCAGCTCGGGTCTGTGCTCACAAAAATGTTGCTTTACTGACACTCCGCAGTCCGTGGAGATTTTTTTGCTGATTTCAGTGTGTCAGGTTTTCCGCCGTGTCAACGGATTGTCAAACGCGGATGTCCAGCCGGCGCATCAGGTCGCGTTTCTTGTATTGGTGCGCCTGCATGCGCGCGAGGATGCCGTCCAGAAACCGCACCGCCGACAAGATGTGCGGCCCCTTGTTCAGCATGACGCAGTCGGCGCGGGCACTCATCGCGGCGTCGGTGACTTCCGCCCGCGAGGGCAAGCCTTTCTTGGCCAAGCCTTCAAGAACCTGCGTCGCCCAAATCACAGGGACGTGGGCCGCCTCGCAAATCCAAAGGATGTCTTCCTGCAGTTCAGAGAGCCGTTCCCAGCCCGCTTCAATCGCCAGGTCGCCCCGGGCCACCATCACGCCCAGGGGGGAGCCCTGCATGCCGGCCAGCAGAATGCGGGGGAGCTGACGCAGGGCCAGCCGCGTCTCGATCTTCAGCACCACCGCCATGTCGGCCCGGCCGAGCTCCGCCAGCTGCTTGCGGAGCAGCAACACATCCTCGGGCCGATGGACAAACGACAAACTCACAATGTCCGCGTGTTTCACGGCAAATTGGAGGCTGGCGAGGTCCCCGGCACTCAGGGCTGGAACCGATAGGTTCGTGTCGGGCAGGTTGATTCCTTTCTCCGGACGCAGCTTCGAACCTTGCGGGGCGGCGCGCTGGATGATGACTCGGAGGCGATCCGGATGCGTGGCGCGAATCACCCCCTCGATTTTGCCATCATCGAAGAGGATTCGATGTCCGACCCGGGCATCGCGGAACACGGCGTCGAGCGTGCAAGGAATCTGAGCTGGCGCGGCCGGTCGCCTTTTGGTGGCGGCACGAGCGTTGCGACCCGTCTCCGCCTCGGTGGTGACCCACAAGGTATCTCCCACGTGCAGCACGATGGGCCGCGGCTGGGCCGGCAGCTCGCCGATGCGCGAGGCGCTCAACACCACGCCGTCGCGCATCAACTCGATCGGGGTGTTCGCCTCGACCCAGGTAGAGTCCAGGCACTCGCTCCGCAACACCCCATCCGCCTCCCGGGTGATGACGCGCAACAACCGCCGCCGCTGCCGGCTGTCTTGAAATCGGAACTCGTCGTCCACTCTCGCCTGATCCACCAAATCGCCGGTAATGGGCAGGACGGCATCCAACTTTTCCCGCATCGGCAGGACGGCCCCCGGGCGGTGCAGCAGGATTTGCGCGGGCGCGATGGGCCAGCGGCGCTCATCCCTTTCCGGCTGGAAACTTACGAGGGGCGCTCCCAATTCCATGGCGCCGGTGCGGAGCTTCGGACCGGCCAAATCCATCATGATCCGACAGCACTTGCCCAGTTCCTTCTCCGCGCGCCGGAGGTTCGTAATGATGCGCCGCCAGGTATCCGGCCCGTCGTGGGCGCAATTGACGCGAGCCACGTCCATGCCGGCGGCCATCAACTCTCGCACCATGGCGTAATCCTGCGCCGCGTCGGCAGGCATCGTCACCATGATGCGCACCGAGCGGCCCCGAGAAGAAGACCGGCCAAAGAGCGAGGCCTTGTTCCGGCGCAACCTCGCGGCGCCGGCCTCCAGATGCCTCGGCGCCTGCAACGCTTCGCGGCGGAGATCGGTCGCGCCGGCCAGGCGCTCGAGCACCGTCTGCACCACCTCCAGGGCCGGCAAGACATGGGATTCGCAGCGCCCCAAGGACGACAACCCGCGCACGGAGAGCTCGCGCTGAACATCTCGCAATTCCTGCTGCCGGAGCCCGACGTAGTGCAGCAGGTTTCGCGCACCTGGCTGAAACGCCGGATGCACCTGTCGCAACGCCTCGGCGCAATCCTGCTCCAAGGCCAGGCAGCGTTGGTGGATGGCCTGAATGCGCCTCGCCAGTGCGCGGTTCGAGGCTTTGTCGAACACAGGCGAGCGCGGGAGTGAAGCACTACGCCGTGCCGTCCGGCCGGTTGCCTTGGCGCTGCGTTTCATGAGCGGCTGTCCCTTCTGGCAAAAATCCACTTCTGTGCTTCGATCAACACCACCGCAATGATACCGGCCGCCAAGATGCGCAGCCATTCGTCCCAGCCGATCGGCGCGGTGCGGAAGACGGCGTTGAGGAAGGGCGCGTGGGTCAACGTCACCTGCAGTATCAACATGCCCAGGATGCCCACCCACAGCCAGCCGTTGCGGAACAGGCCGACGGAAAAGACCGAGTGGTTCAGGGAACGGCAGTTCAGGAGGTAGAAGGCTTGAATGACCGCCACGGTGTTGAGTGCTACCGTGCGCGCGGCCTCGAGTCCCGCGCCCCGGGCGAGTTCCCACTGAAACAAGCCGAAAGCGGCGACAAGAATGAGCACGCCCGCGAAGGCCACTTGCGCCAGCATCCGGCGGGAAAGAATCGGCGCGTCGGGTGCGCGCGGCGGACGATTCATGATGTCCCGTTCCTTCGGCTCCAGCGCGAGCAAGAGTCCGAGCACGCCGCCGGTGGTCATGTTGATCCAGAGCACCTGCAGGGGGAGGATGGGCAGGGTGGTGCCCGCCAGCGCCGCGGCCAAGATCACCAGGCCCTGGCCTAGGTTGCTCGGCAACGCCCAGGTGATGATCTTGGTCAGGTTGTCGAAGACGTTGCGCCCCTCCTCCACCGCGGCGCGGATGGAGCCGAAGTTGTCGTCGGTCAGCACCATGTCGGAGGCCTCCTTGGCCACCTCGGTGCCGGTGATGCCCATGGCCACCCCGATGTCGGCCTGCTTGAGCGCGGGGCCATCGTTGACGCCGTCGCCGGTCATGGCCACGACATGACCGCGGGCTTGCAGGGCTTCCACCAGGCGAAGCTTCTGTTCGGGGGAGACGCGGGCGAAGACGGACACGTTCTCGGCGGTTTCAATGAGCTGCACGTCAGAGAGCGCAGCCAGTTCCTTCCCCGACAGTGCGGCGGGATGGGTCGAAGCGGCCGACTCCTTCACGAGACCCAACTGCCTTCCGATCGCCAACGCGGTCCCCGCATGATCGCCCGTGATCATCTTCACCTGGATGCCGGCGCGCTGGCACGCCGCCACGGCCTCGACCGCTTCCGGTCGGGGCGGATCAATCATCCCTTGCAAGCCGAGAAAAGTGAACTGGCGCGGCAGGCTGTGGGCGCTGATGCGCCGGGTGTCCGCTGGCATCTCGGCGCGGGCGAAGGCCAGCACGCGCAGACCGGACGCAGTGAGCTTTACGACCTGTTCCTGGATTCGCTCCCGGTCGAGCTCGATCGGTTGCCGGCGCGGGTTGAAAGCGGTCTGGCAGCGGTCGAGCACGACCTCCACGGCGCCTTTCAGGTAAACCCACTTGCGGCCCGCGGGAGCGTCCTCGTGCAGCGTGGCCATGAACTGGTGCTGCGACTCGAACGGAATCGCGTCCACCCGTGGCAGGCGCTGCTTCACCGCCGCGTCCTCCAGGCCAGCTTTGCTCGCGGCCACAATCAACGCCACCTCGGTCGGGTCGCCCTGGGCGTCCCAGCGGCCTTCCTTTTGCACCAGCGCGCTGTCGTTGCAGACCAGTCCGGCGAGCAGGCACTCGGACAAGCCGGGCGCTTCGCCCGGCGTGAGCCGTTGACCGTCCAGCGTGAGGTCGCCGACCGGCTCATAGCCATTCCCGCCCACTTCGAAGACGTCCACACCCACCACAACGTGCCGCACGGTCATCTGGTTTTGCGTGAGGGTGCCGGTCTTGTCCGAGCAGATCACCGTGGTGCTGCCCAAGGTCTCAACAGCGGGCAGCTTGCGGATGATGGCGCGGCGCCGGGCCATCCGCGAGACGCCGATGGCCAGCGTCACGGTCACAGCCGCGGGCAATCCTTCGGGAATCGCACCGACGGCCAGGGCGATGGCCGTCGACACGATCTCGTCGAAGCTCTCGCCGCGCCAGAAGCCGACGGCCATGACCAGCGCGGCGAGGGCGAGGATCAGGATGAGCAGTTTGTGCCCGAAGGCCCGGATTTTTCGCGTCAACGGGGTCTCCAGACTCCCCGCCGTGGAGATCATTTCGGAGATGCGTCCGATCTCCGTGTGATCGCCGGTGGCGGTGACGATGCCGCGTCCCTGGCCGTAGGTCACCAGGGTTGAGGCGTAAGCCATGTTCGGGCGGTCCGCCAGGAGGGTTTCCGGGGCAAGCTCGACCTCGGCGGATTTCTCGACGGAGGTGGATTCGCCCGTCAACGCGGCTTCCGCCACCTGCAGGTCGCGCGTGAACACTATTCGCAAATCCGCCGGAACCCGGTCGCCGGAGGCCAGCAGCACGAGGTCGCCGGGCACTAGTTCCGGCGAGGGCACACGCAGGGTTGTCCCGGCGCGCACGACGGTCGTCTCCATCACCAGGCTGCGCGACAGTGCCTCGATGGCGCGCTCGGCCTTGGCTTCCTGCAGGTAACCGATCCAGGCGTTGATCCCCACCACCGCCAGGATGACGACCGCGTCCACGAAGCCGCCCATCGCCAGCTTGATCCCGCCGGCGGCGAGCAGGATGTAGATGAGGGGATTGTGGAACTGGAGCAGGAGGCGCATCCACGAGCTTTGGCCTTTTCGGGCCGTCAGTTGGTTGAGGCCGAACTGCTCCTGGCGATGCTTCACGGCGAACCGGTCGAGGCCCGTCTCGAGGTTCGTTTCGAGCAATCGCCCCACCTCGCTGGTGGGCAGGTGATGCCAATGGCGCCCCATCAGATGCTGCAGGGCGTCGGGGAGTGGTGGCTTCAAAACGTTCACGGCTGGATAAGGGATTGGCGCTCGCACATAACCGGCGGGGCTGTCTATGTCCCCGAGATCCTGAACACCAGCTCGAGATGAACAAACGAGTGTTTGAAGCGATTCATAAAAGCGCCTGGTCAATGGCGTTTCCTGCGTCCCGCAACGGCGCGAATCTGCTGGCAGGGAGGGGGCGCCAGTGATGATTGAGGATTTGTAGCATATCGAGAGACCATTTGGCTTCAGTTTGCTTGTCCCGTCAGCAGCCAGAGAATCAGTCCCATGAGCAGCAGGAGCAACCCGCCGGCGACCGGCCACGAGCGCAGGCGCGTTTCGATTCGAGCCAGATGCCCGCCCGCGCTCACGAGGCGGGCCGACCACGGTGAAGCATCCTCTACGGCAGGTTCGTCGTGCCCGGGTCCGTGCGCAGTGTGCGAACCGGCCTCGGACGGCAGGTGGAATTGAACGCGCGCCAGCCGTTTCTCAAGGAATACGCCCATGTCGCCCGCCGGCAGCCAGTGGGTCAGATCATGGGAGAACCAACGACGCAGCCATGCACCCAAGAGTGCGAGCGCGCCACCGGCGAGCAACGGCCAGGTCGCCAGCCACAACTTCTCAGCGGTGAGTTTGACGGGGAGCAAGCCCAACGCGCCCGGCAGCAGCCACACGCCCGCCAGCACCGCGCCCACCAGACTGAGCCACGGCAACCACATGCCTTGGGCGGAGATCTCCGTGGCGGGAGCGCGCCGCGGCCACGTGAGCCAGAGAAACCGCGCCATCTTCAGCGTCGTGCCGACGGTCGCCAGCGGCAGCAGTATCCCCAAAGCCACCGCCCAACCTTCGGGCAGAAACGCGAGGTTGCTCTTCAGTGCCACCTTGGCGAGCGCACCACTGGTGAGGGGAGCGCCCGCCAGAGCCAGCGCCGCAATGAGCAACCCCACCCGCGCCGTGAGGATCTGCCCGCGCGTGCGCGCCGCGTGGGCCGGGCCGACTCCCAGGAAGAGCGCGCCCTTGGCCAGCGCGTGATGCGTGGCGTAGATGAGTACGGCCGTCTGAATCTCCATCCACGCCTCAGGCCGCAGCGCCCCGATTCCCACCCCCACGGTCATGATACCCATCTGGCTGATGCTCGAGTAGGCCAGCACAGTCTTGGGATTCCGCTGCACCACCCCGACGAACGTGCCGAGGAACGCCGCGCCCAGGCCGGCACAAATCAACGTGTACCCGCAGAGCGGCAGGGCCGCCTCGCCCAGGGGGAGGAAGCGAATCCACCCGAGCAACCCCGCCTTGATCATCGCCCCGCTCAATACCGCGCTGGCCGGCACCGGCGCCGCCGGATGCGCCAAGGGCAGCCAGAAGTGCAGGCCGAGCGCACCGGCTTTGATGCCGAAACCCGCCAGCAGCAGTAACAGCGCCGACTGGCTGAAGACGCCACGATGAAGCGCCGCAATCTGCGTCGTGCCGCCGGAGATGGCGAGGAACGCGAAGCCAGTGAAGATCAAGACTTCACCGAGCATGGCGAGCACCAGGTAAACCCGCCCGGCCTGCGTGGCTTCAGCGTCGCCACGATGCAGCACCAGACCCGAGGCGGCCAGGCCCATCAGCGCGAAGCCGACGTAGAAGGTCGGGATGTCGGCGGCGAGAATCAGCGCGAAGTTGCCGGCCATGGCCAGCAGGAAGAACAGATGGAAGCGAACCCGGTTCGGATCCTGCGCCAGATAGGCGCGGGCGTACCATCCGGACGCCAGCCACAAGACGCTGGTAAAACCAAGAAAGACGCGCCCCACCGCGTCCAACTCCAGCATTGTATGCTGGTGCAGCCAGGGCAGGCGGAAGCCTGCTCCGGTCTGGCCCGCCAGGGCGAGCAGCAGGGCTGGCACCGCCACCAGGGGCGTGGCGCGCATGACGGCCGGTCGGCACCTGGCCGCCGCCAGCGGCAGCGCCGCCAACAGCGGCAGGCCCACGGCCGCGAGCACAAGCAGGGAGTTGAGTGTCGCCAAGTTCATCGTCCGTATTCCCGTGCGGCAATCATCTTCACCCACGCCAGCGGGCTGAATGGTGATTCCGCAAACACGCCCGCCCAGATCACGAGCACCGCTGTCACCAAGGGCGGCAGCACGAGCATCCAATGCGTCTCCCATCTGCCGAAGCCATGCTCATGCGCCGACTGCTCCGGAGGGCTCAGGAACCAAGCGCGGTAAAGGATCGGCAGGAAGTAAGCCGCGTTGAGCAGACTGCTGGCGCCCAGCACCAGCGCCACCCATTCGTCGCCGGCTTGGATCGCGCCCTTTTGCAGATACCACTTGCTGACGTAGCCGGCCAGCGGTGGCACCCCGATCATGCCCAGCGCGGCGATGGTGAACGCCGCCGTGGTGAGCGGCATCCGGCGGCCCACGCCGTTCATCTCGCTCACGCGATGGATGCCGAGTGTCTCCGCGTAGTTTCCCGCGCCGAAGAAGAGGGTGATCTTCATGAGACCTTGATGCACCAGATGAACCAGGCCGCCGATGGCCGCTGCCGGCCCGAGGATGGCGACCCCCAGCACAATGTAGGAGACCTGGCTGACGGTCGAATAGGCGAGCCGCTTCTTCAGTTCGTCCTGGAACAGCGCCCGCACCGAGCCATAGACGATGGTGACACCGGCGGCGATGGCCAACGGCTGCAGCACGCCGAGTTGGGCTGCCGTTTCCGCGCCATAAACGTCATACACGATGCGCACGATGCCGAACGCCCCGGCCTTCACCACCGCCACAGCGTGCAGGAGCGCGCTCACTGGCGCGGGCGCTACCATCGCCTTGGGCAGCCAGCCGTGCAGCGGCACGATCGCGGCCTTCACGCCGAGGCCAACCATGAAGAGCAGAAAAATAACTTGCAGCTCACGCGGATGGCTGGAAACAAGAGCCTGGAGGACGCCGCGCTCCTTGAACACCACCGGTCCGGCCAGACGGTGCAGCCATGCCACCGCCAACAGCAGCACCGCGCCACCCGTCAGCGTGTAGGCGAGGTAGATCTTCCCTCCTCGCATGGCTTCCTTCGTGCCGCGATGCACCACCAGCGGATACGTTGAAACGGTGAGCAGCTCGAAGAAGGTGATGAAGGTGACCAGATTGGCCGACAGCGCAATGCCGGTGGTGGCCGTCACGCACAGGCTGAAGAAGCCGAAAAACCGGCTGCGATGGGGTGAGTGCTCCAGGTAGCCGACCGCGTAGAGCGTCGTCCAAAACCACAGCACAGTGGACAAGGTCAAGAAGAGGACCGAATTCGCATCCGCGCCGAGGGCGAACTCGATGCCCGGCAGGAACTCGAAGGCAAGCGCATAGGTCTGGCCGTTGTAGATGCCCCATAGCAACCCCGAGACGAGGATCAGTTTCACCCCCGCGCCGAGCAGGTTGAGCCAGGTGCGCAACCGATGCCTTTCCTCCTTCAGAAAAAAAACCACCAGGCCCGTCACGAGCGAGCTGAGCAGGATGCCAAGCAGCAACAGACCGTAGACGTTCATGGCGCAGCGCCTCCCATCAGCACCGGCCCGATCACCGGCGCGCCCACGCGCAACAAATCGGCCACCCAATGGGACGCGAAGCCCAGCCCGACTGCCAGGAGCGCCAAGGTCAGCGCCGTCCATTCCATCACTGGCGGAATGGGATTCGGCGTCGTGGGCGCGGCGACCCGCGTGAAAGCATGGGTCAGCACGCGCAAGACGTAGCCCGCCGCGAGCAGGCTGCCGATGAGAATGACTGCCACCCACCACCACTGGCCTTGGGCGAGGGCAGAGTTCAGCAGCAGCCACTTGCCAGCGAAGCCACCGCTGGGCGGCAGACCTACCAGACTCAAGCCCGCAAGCCCGAACGCGAAAGCCGAGATGGGCAGACTTTGCGTGATGCCGTCGAGGTCCTTGATGCGGTCATGGCCCGCGGCGTGGAGGATGTTGCCGGCGGTGAGAAACATCGCCGTCTTCGCGCAGGCGTGCGCGCCCAGGAAAACCAAGCCGCCGCTCCACCCCACGAAACCGCCTTCACGCTCGGCCGCCAGCGGGAACAGCAGGAAGAGGTAACCGATTTGGGCAACCGTCGAATAGGCGATGAGCAACTTGAGCCGCGGCTGAAGCAGCGCCTGGACCGAGCCCCAGAGAATGGCGGCCGCGCCCAACCCGCCGAACAGTTGTGCGACTCCGGGTGTCATCAGCGCCGGGAACGCCTCGAACCAAAGCCGGAGCAGGATGTAAAAGGAGCCTTTCACCACCAGCGCCGACAGCACCGCGCTGACCGGCGCGGGGGCGTTGGCGTGGGCCGGTGGCAGCCAAAAGTGCATCGGGAACAGCGCGGCCTTGGCGATCAACCCGCCGGTCATCAGCGCCAGCGCCACCCAGAGGGTCGGCCCGGGCTCGGCTTTGACCGCCAGCGACGCGAGATCCACGGTGGCGCACTGGCCGTAAACCAGCCCCACCCCGAGCAGGTAGAACAAGGATGCCGATAGACTGACGAACAGGTAGCGCATCGCTGCCGTGAGCGCCGCGCGTTGACCCTCGAGGGCCACGAGCGTCACGGCGGCGAAACCCAGCAGTTCAAGCGTGACGTAGAGATTGAAGATGTCGGCCGAGAGAAACAGCGCGTTTAAGGCGGTCCAAAGAAACAGAAACAACGGCCAGAAGTAGCGCTCGCGATGCGGGGCGTCGTCATCGTGCCCGGAACGAAAATAGCCCTGCGCGTAAAGCGAAATGGCGGTTCCGATGCCCGCGGTGACCATCAGCATCAGCAGCGCAAGGCCGTCCGCCCGGAGATCAATGCCCAGCGGCGCGCCCCAGCCGCCGACCCGGTGGGTTTGCACGCCACCTGCCAGCACCGCGCGGGTGAGTTGAACAATGGCCGCGCCGACCACCACCGCCGTGCCGAATGCCAGCCCGCGCCCGCGCTTCGGAACCGCAAAAGCCAGCGCCGCCGCGGCGAGCGGCGAGAGAATCAGCAGCGCAATGGCCCAGGCAGAGGTCATGCCGATGGCTTTTCCTTGCGCTCGTCGCTCGCAACGGGAGTCGCGTCCGAAGGGTCAGCGGCGTCTTCGTCCTCCTCGAGCTCCACCCGGCCGGTCGACGCTTGCACACGGTCCGCCAGCGCCAGCGCGAGGCCCGTCGCGCAGACGGACACCAGAATGCCGGTTAGCACCATGGCGTGGGGCACGGGGTCCGGAATCGGGCCGGGGGTTTGCGCGGCAAGCGCGATGTAGAACAGGAACACGCCGCTGCCCATGACGTTGAGCGCCATAATGCGTCTCAAGAGATGCGCCTGGACCAGCAGTGAGTAAAACCCGATGGCGAACAGTGCCGCGCCGGCAAGCAGGTAGATGCGATGGTCGGCGTCAGGCATTGTGTGAGGGATTCTGCGATGGCACGTTGCCGGTTTCGCCCGTGGGCCGGCCGCCGAGATAGAGCAGGCCCAGAGTGAGGCCAATGGAAATCAACGCGGCGGACTCGATGACCATGATCCACGTGCCGCCACTGCCGGGCGGATATTGAAGCAAACCACCGGTCAGCAACATCGTGACGGCGCACACCGCTGCAAAAACCAGTGCGCCCAACACCAGGCCCGTGCGCAAGAGGCGTTCGTGATTCAAGACGCGCCGACCCCGACCACCGAGCATCGCCAGCACCAGGGCGCCGCCGAGCAAAGCGCCGCCCTGGAATGCCCCGCCCGGCGCAAAGGCGCCGATCCAAAGCAGGTAACCCGCCGCCAGCATCAGCACCGGCAGCACGACGCGCAGGAGCGACAGCAGCAGCGGACGGTCGTGCAGATCGTTGGCGGGCCGTTCGCCGCGGCGCAGTGACCACACCCCCACGATGGCCAGCAACAGCACGCCGACTTCGAGCAACGTGTCGTAACCGCGATAATTGAGCAGCACGGCGGTGACGGGATTGGTCACGCCGCTTTCAGGAAGTTGCGCGAGCGATGCCTCGGTCAGGCCGGTCGGCTTCGCCGGCAGCGACAGCGCGGCCCAACTCAGCGCCGCGAGCAACGCCAGCGAAAGGATTCCGAGGAGAACACGGCGCGTCATTCCGGGTACTCCCGTTGCGTTCTGGCCGCTGCTCCTTCTCGCCTGCGCATTCGTACCAGAGCCGCCAAGATGAGCGCGCCCGTTAAGCCCGAGCCCACCGCCGCTTCCGCCAGCGCCACGTCCGGCGCGCGGAGCCGCACCCAGGCCACGGCGATGAGCAGGCCGAGGGCGATGAACTTGATCACGGCGCGGAACAGGTCGCGGTCGTTGAGCGAGCGCCAGGCGAGCACGACAATGACCAAGAGCAGCACTCCATCGAAAACTCGGAGGATCATGGCGACCTCCTGATCCACGGCTTCACCCCGCGCCGGTAAGCTTGGTTGCCGATGAGAAAACAGACGGTGGCGCTGGCGACCAGCACCAGAACCCAGATCAGCCCGAGCTTAAATACCTCCGGCCAGCTTTCCGCCTGCAACATCAGCGCCAGCACGGTGAGACCCAGCCCGACGTTGTCCGCCTTGGTCAGCGCGTGCAGCCGCGAATACAGGTCTGGGAAGCGCAGCAAGCCCACCGTTCCGGCCACGAAAAAGAACAGCGCGACGACGAGCAGCCCGCCGGTGAGGATATCCAGCACGATCATGGCTCGGGGTTCTCCTTCGAATCGCCGTCCGGCCAGCCGCGGACCACGAACGCCACGCCGAGCACCGCGGCGAGCAGCGCGAACACGAGGGCGACGTCCAGCGCCCGGGCCATTCCCAGTCCCTGGCCGAGCACCAGCACCAACGCGACGCCGGTGCTGCCAAAGAGCAGCGCGGCCAGCAGGCTGTCGGCGCGCCCCGGTTGCCCGAAGACATGGCCGAGCCCCAGGATGATGGTGAGCAGCAGCGCGAGCGCCATACTGAAGTAAAGCGCGCTCACGAGTTCACCTCGTCTTGCATCGGGAGCGGCAGCCCAAACAGCACCGCCACGCGGCGCTCCAGCTCGCGGAGGTCCTCCTCGACCTGCGGTGAGCAATTCAGCGCATGGACGCAGATGCTTGCTTCCGCGATGGCAACCACCGCGGTACCCGGCAGCAGGCTGATCGTGCCGCAAAAAAACAAACGGGCGGCGCCGGAAGGCAGGTGCAATGGGAAACAGACGATGGCCGGTGAAAGTGGCAGCTTCGCCGACAGGGCCCGCCAGGACACGTCCCAGCCACCGCGCAAGGATTCGCGAACGAAGAATCCGGCGAAGGCGATCGCTCCGCCCACGGACCAATGCCAGGGCAGGGCCGGCAGCAGCTTCAGGCTGATCCAGGCGGCAGCGAACACTGCCGGTCCGCCAACGATCCACGAACTCCAGTCCGTGCCGTTCAGTCCGAGCCAGAGCAACGCCATCACCGCGAGCCGCGCGCTGAAGCGCCAAGCGATGGCGGGCGTTTGCAGAGGATGACCTGGTTGGGTGATGGCGGTCATAGGCATTCAGGATTTCGGCCAGAGGTGCCACAGGTAGCCGCTGTAAATGGCCAGCAGCAGCCCGCCTTCCCGGCGGCGCAGCTTGAAACCCGTCCAGGCAATGACTAGCAGCAGCAGGGAAATACCGATCATGACCACTGTGTCCGTCAGGCTCACGCCCTGGCCGTTGATGGGTGGAGCGATGACGCCGCTGACGCCGAGGATGGCCAGGATGTTGTAGATGTTCGAGCCAATGACGTTTCCGATGGCGATGTCGGGCTGCTTGCGCCAGGCCGCCATCAGCGAGGAAGCCAGTTCGGGCAGGCTGGTGCCGGCGGCGACGATGGTGAGCCCGATGAAGGCTTCGCTCAGTTTCAGCAGGCGGGCGAGATCCACCGCGCCGGTGACAAACAGGCGCGACCCCACGACCAGCACCGCGAGGCCGGCCACAATCAGCCCCGCGTCTCTCCCCAGAGAACCGGTTGGCTGCGGCACGCCTGCGCCAAATTCCTGCTGGACTTCCACGCTGGCTTGGCGGCGGGCGAGGCGGATGTTTAGTACGGTGTACGCGGCAATGAGGACGAGGAAAACGAGCGACTCCCAGAGCTGAATCTTCGTGTCGAGAAAGAACAGCAGGAACAACAGCGCGACGCCAACCATCACCGGCGTATCGAACTTGAGGAGTTGAAGCTGGACGCGCATCGGACAGATCAGGGCGGTGAGACCAAGGATGACGCCGATATTGAAGATATTCGAGCCGACGACGTTTCCGATGGCGATGGCGCCCTGGCCCTTGGCGGCGGCCATTGAACTCACAATCAATTCCGGGGTGCTGGTGCCGTAGGCCACCACTGTGAGTCCGACCAGCAATGGCGTGACGCCCAAGCGCATGGCCAGCGAGGCGCCCCCGCGCACGAGCCACTCGGCGCCGAAGTAAAGCCCCACCAGGCCCGCAACGAGCAGCAACGTGATCATCATAGATTGAAGGCACGCTAACTCGATAGCCTGCGGTTGGCCAGAACAGCTGCGTGGACGAGCATGACCTTGGTGGCTGCTTTGCGCAGGCACTTGGTGGCCAGCATGACCGCGCCGTGAGGCATCGACGACTCGCCCGTGGCGCCCAGCGCCAGGAGGTCGGCGCCCCGCGACCGGCTCTCCTGCAGCAGCACATCCAGCGCCACGCCGTTCATGACCTCGCGGCTGTGCCCGACCGGCGCACGCGCGGCTTCGGCCCACTCGGTTAGCCGCGCGATGGTTTGCTCGCGGTGCAACCGCCGGACAGCGTCAAGTTCCGGCGGCAGTTCCACGCCGGAGCGCTGTCGTGGGAGATACTGGTTGGGGCCGGGGCGTCGGCGAAGGTCGGTTTCCATGGCGCCACGCCTACTGCCCAGCGGGCCTCCGCCGATCAGGCCGAGGCCACCGATCTCGCCAGCGTCATCACTCTCGCTAACGAGCTGCGAGCCGCGCTGGTTGAGAAGGGGCTGATCAAGGGCGGTCCGTAACGACCAAGCTCACTTACAGCCGCCCGGCGGAAACGGTGGAGCGCAAAACAAATGAACATACCACCTGAGACTATGTGCGTGGAAGGCGGGGCGGCTGTTAGGTGCAGCGCCTTGTTCGGGGGTTGGGAAACCCACTCACGAGCCGGGAGTTCTCTCCGTTAAGCTACTTGGCACCTGGCGCGCCGACATAAGGCGTGACGTTTCCGTCCCCCCGTTTGACATCTTTGACGACCCCGTTGCGTTTCTCCCTGACGAGTGTCGTGAACGGGTCGCCCGTGTAACAGACTTCCCCGAGAAGAGTGTCGGGACCGGTTGATCGGTTGGAAGGCGGCGCAACGCGAGAAGGGCTTGGCCCGCGTGGTCAATAACGTGCGATTTCTGATCCCGCCCTGGGTTCGGGTGCCGCACTTGGCCTCGACGAGCCTGGCACAAAGCGTTATGCGTCTGCGCCATCCCTTTGGGAAGGACGTGTTGGAGAAAGCGATGGATGAATTACTCGGCGGGCAAGCAGACGCGGCGCATCTGTTGGGTGCGGTTGTCGCGGTAGCGGAAAGTGATTGGACCGTGCTCGAAGGCCTCGATTCGGCTATTGGTGATGGCGACCCGGAAGACGTAGCGGGCCAGATACTCCAGGACCTTGGTTCCAGCACCGGCGTGTTGGCAATGAACCACCCACAGTTTCAGCCAGACCCGGGACGGAGCCTGGACGTCGGGGAGCAGAGCGTGGAACGCGTCGCGCATCTTGGCGCGAAAGACCACCGAAAGGGCGCGTACGGGGACCAGAAAGGCGGGGTGTTTCGCCGCGATCCAAGGTTGGCCGTCGGCAGCGAGCCCGCCGGCGCTGACCAGGAGGTGAACGTGGGGGTGGTACAACATCGCCCGGGTCCAGGTGTGGAGGACCCCCAGGACGGTGGGCGTCGCCCCCAACCAGCGTGGATCGGCGGTGAGTTTGAGTACGGATTGGGCGGCGCAACGCAGCAGCGCTCCGTACACATTCTTCTGGTGGCCGAAGGCGAGGGAGCGCAACTCGGCGGGCAGAGTGAACGTGAGCAAGAAGTGGGGAACGGGCAGCAGGAGCGATTGTTAGCGCTCCAGCCAGGAATCGGCCTGTTCGCCGTGGCATTTGGGACAGTGCCGATTCCGGCAGGAGTGATAGGCATAGCGCAGGTGCCCGCAGTGATCACACTGCGCGACGTGGCCGCCAAAGAACGCGGTGCGGCAGTTCTCGATGTCGCGGAGGGCGCGTTGCTGGCTGGCCAGCAACGCGTGGCTTGCCCGGTAAGCCGCACCGTGTGGGCGGAGGATGTCCGCCACCTCGATCATGCTGGCTCAGGCTTTACAGACCGCGCATCAGGGCATTGAGCGGATCGCGAAGCACGGCCAGTGCCGGCGCGGTCAGGTGGGTGCAGAGGGCCGTGGTGTTGAGTGAAGTATGGCCAGGTTGGCTTGGATGAGCCGCAGGCTGACTCCGGCTTCCAGAAGGTACGTTCCGTAGCAGTGGCGCAAGGTATGAATCACGGGGTGTTTTCTCATGCCGCTACGTGCGCGTGCGGCGGCGAAGGCCAGTTGCAGAGCCCGGCGACTTATCGGTCGCGGCCGATCGAGGGAACCCGGGTGCGGGAAGAGCCACGGACGAGTGCGATGGATGTTCCAGAGTTCGCGCAGTTGGGTGAGCAGGACCCCAGGCTTGGGCACCCACCGATCCTTGGCGCCTTTGCCGCGCACGTGGATCAGGCCGCGGGCGCTGTTGATGTCCTCGACGCGGAGCAGGCGCCCTTCCTCGCGCCGGAGACCACAGGCGTACACCGTCAGGAAGTACATGTGGAAGATCGGGCCCTCGACGCAGTCCAACAGGCGGCGGACCTCCTCGTGACTCAAGACCGTGGGGAGTTTCCTTTCCTTGCGGGGCCGCGCCAGGGTGAAGACGGGCCAGTTCCGCTGGAGAGTGCGCTCGAAGAAGAACTTGAGCGCGCAAAGACTCATGGTGGCATTGGAGCGGGAGACCTTTCGAACCTGCGTGAGGTGAAGGAACTATTCTCGGATCTGCTCCTCCGAGAGTTGGTCCGGGGAGCGGCGGTAGTGCTTGGCAAGCTGGCGGATGGCGCAGACGTAGACGGACTGGGTGCTGGGCGCCAAACCACGGAGTTGCATGTCCTCGATGAAGCGCTTCCTTAGCTCGGTCATGGTTCCTTTCCGGGAGGGGTGGTGAAATATCGCTGTCACGATGGGTGCCTCGAACGAGGCACGAACCCCTTCCGGGAAGAATCAACTCCCCTCCCGTCACTTCCGCCACCGGGCGTGGCGGTTAAAACCGGCCGGGAAGTGACCTTCCCTAGGCTCGCGGAACTCGCCGACGGGTGGGCCGCGATCCCCCGCCGGAAGGCCCCGGACGAACGCTACGCCCTCCAGTGCCGGCTTCGTCTGGAACGGTTTGCCAAGTCCCTCGCCGAACACCCAGGAAGGCGTCACAGAATTCATCGCCGTGAAGCCAGCCACCGCCCGGGCGCTGGAGTCGATGCCGAGACCCAACACTCCTGCACTGCCACCTCCAGCTTCGCCTGACGAGGTTCGCTCCCGGGTCGACGCCTACCTGGCGAAGCTCGGCGACTCGAACCGCGCTCCCAAGCTCCGGGCGGTGTTCAACGCGTAGGCTGTTGGCGCCCCCTCGACGACGTCATCGCGACGACGGGCTTCAGCCGCGGGACGGTGTCCAACTACCTCAACGAAGTTGAACGCGAGACCGGTGCCTCGTATTTTCGCGCCCATTCGCCTTAAGCGGCCGGACCGTCTTGAACTCGAACGTTGGGTTGACGCGCATGGGCCGCCCCAGCAGGTGACGCTGCGATGTCGGGTCATTCTGGCCGCAGCAGAGGGCAGACAGGACCAGGTCATTGCCGAGGGTCTCCAGATCAACTTCAAGACGGTCGCGCGATGGCGCGGGCGCTTCCGAACAGAGGCCTCCGACTGCCTATGGGAAGTCGCTCCGGGTCGTGGACGAAAGCGTACCTATTCGGAGAGCAAAGTAACCGCGACCATCGACACCACCCTTCAAAGTCACCCGGCCGGCGCCACGCACTGGAGCTGTCGCTCGATGGCCAAGGAACATGGCGTGAGTAAAGACACGATGAACCGAATCTGGCAGATCCATCAGATCAACCCCCATCGCACCCAAGTCATCAAACTCTCGCGGGGACCCACGTTTCTTGGAGAAGCTAACCGACGTGGTGGGGCTGTACCTGAATCCACCGGCATAAGCCCTGGTGCTCTGCGTTGACGAAAAGAACCAGATTCAGGCCATGGACCCCACGCAACCGGGATTACCCTTGAAGCGCGGTCGCCGTGGAACAATGACTCACGACTACAAGCGAAACGGAACGAGAACGCTCTTTGCAGCACTTGAGGTGGCGCAGGGCATAGTCGTTGGACAGTGTTAAGCTTGGCATCGCCACCAGGAATTCTTGAAATTCCTGCAACGCCTGAATGGCGGGGGTCCGGTCGACCTGAAGCTCCGGGATCCGAACACCTCCGACACGGCCTATTCCACCTGCACCCGATAGAAGAGCGCGGCCGAGTGGGTCATCGAATCATCGGCCAAGTGAGGAGGATGTCCGCCTGTTCGGCCAACACGGCTGCTGGGGGAGGCGACGGAGGCATCCTGCACGAGCAGGGCGTCAACCCAACCTCGCCGCTTCGCGGTGAAGGCCGCGCTCACTGGGCCTCGCGCAACCGGAAGAACTGCATGGCGTCCGAGGTCGGCAGGGTCACTCGAAGCCGTCCGGCGAACAGGGCCGGTTGGATTCCGATCACCTGCCAATCCTCACCGTCGAGCGTCACGGAGGATTCCAGCCGCCAATCCGGAGCCGACGATGGCCACGAGAGCTCCAAGCCGGCGTTCTCTCGCTGGATCGTCAACTCCGGAACGGCAAATGATCGGAACTCAATACCGCTGACCGTCAGCATGCAGTTCGTCGAACTGCCTCCCACGACACCGAAGAACAACTCGACTTTTCGCCCTGCCAAGTCCGAGACATTGATCAAACCGCTTCGCTCCACGGTATCGCGGCCGATGAACTGGGTCGGCAGCGTGAATCGATTCGTCCCGTCGATCCCGAAGACCAGCGCATCGCTTCGTCCTTCGCCCTCGACGCGGAACTGAAACGACATCCATTGGGCTTCCGCCGGAACAACCACCGGCAGCCAGAGGTAGGCCGGCGTGTTCGTCAAGGCGCCTGCGCCATGGAGCTGAGCCCCGATCGGAGGTGGCCCGGTGCTCAGGCGGACCACCAGAAGTCCTCGGTTTGAAAGGTCGAGTATGGCACCGCCTCCCCCCTGCACGCGGTCAGCCGCCCACTTCAGGCCCGCGCCCGCAGCGTCACCAAGATCGTCAACCACTTCGACGACGACCTTGCCCGCGCTGCGCGCCTTTCCGGCGGCCCAAATGGCCCCATCGGCGACTTGGTCGCCCATCCAGTAGATGGCGCCCTCGGCTCCTGACAGAACCAACTTCCCGAAGTCGCTGGCAACCGTGATGGCAGTCACAAGCGTCTGACCCGCGAACCGTCCTCCGAAGAGCACGAGACCCACCGCAGCCGGGGGAACCACCGCCTCGGCAGGGGATCCCAACTCAAGGTCGTGATCGCCACCGGTGGGACGCTGCCGCCAGAGCCCGCCCTGGCGCAATTGGCCTTGATCGAACTGGGGGACACTGGGCAACCCGCTCGCCACGCGATGACCCACCGATGCCTTCCAACCGACGAATCCGGCCGGTGAACCGCCGATCGTTTGCGCATACCAACTCGTGTGCTCGCTATGCGCCGCGAAAATGGAGGAGGCAAGTTCCAGGGGCGAGACGTTGAAATCGAGGGCCGGTCCCCAGATCGGTCGCTGCAAGAGAACATTCACGCCCTCGTTGTGGTAACGGCCGACGCAGGAGATGTAGTTGTCGAGGAAGGCAAAGTCCCCGGGAACAGGGTTCTTCCACTGAGAAGCCTCGCCCAGGTAGCGCACGAGTGCCCCCTTCGGGCCGAGCAGCAATCCGATAGCTCCCGCGCGCAGGGATTCCTCCGCGAGCAGCTTCGCCATCGATGCTTCGTCGAACAGCGTCACCTGCGTCAAATCGGGGTCCCAGCGTGGATTGGCGACGGGGTGCTCGGAGCGCGGTGTTCCGTGCAGGTAATCGACGGCATAGCTGTTCACCAGGGTGCCCAAGCTGTGGCCCATGAACTGGATGGGCTGTCGGTAGCTGCTTCCCAACGTCTCGTAGAGGGCGGAACCGAGAGCCAACCCCTGCTCCGGCGTGTCTCCTTCGGGGGGAGGGCAGAAGCGTGCCACGTCATACCAGTCCCAGGCCACCAGGTTCGCCTTGTCCGGCGTCAACCCGGACTGGCTCATGCGGCGTGCAAAATCCAACGGCCAGCCGTTGGCACCGTTCGTCGCGGGATTCTCCGTACTCGCAAGGCACAGGATCCAGCCATGGGTGAGAACGACCGTGGGCAGATCACGACGAAAGCCGAAATTCGCGGAAAGCTTATTGCCGTCGAAAGCAAGGAGGCGTCCCGCCCGGGTCACGCTGGAGCGGTAACGCAAGGGCTCAGGCAGAACCTGGCCCGGGCTTACCGGCTCGGGAGTCGGCGCCGCGATGGCGGGAAGGAGCCGGAAATGCTGGGCGGCAGTGGGCCCGCCGATCTGAACGATTCTGCTGTCGCTGCCGTATCCGATCCTGGACGCCGTCAACTGGATGATTCCCCGCGCCTGGTTGGGAATCGCGTAGTTCCCGTCGGCACCGGTCGTTGCGTTGCGTGTCAACCCAGACAGCTTCGCCGAGACCGTCGCCCCGGAGACCGGTTGTCCAGCCCGGTCCACGACCCACCCGAAAAGCGTCACCGGTCCCGACGTCGTGTCGACTGTCGTGATGTTTGAATCGGCCGACGCCGACGCGGCTCGGGCGGGCGGCGCGAACCAACCAACCGCGCAGGCCACGACGAGACCCAGCATCGCAAGGAGTCGCCGGGAAGCGGCGAGATCGCCACGACCAACACGGGCACCGACGGAGGTAGCTGCGGGGTTCTTCATGGCATCGCACCTTGTGAAATCGAGTGGCCCGCCGGGAGGCTTCGCGCATCGCCCTCGATGCCACTACCACCACCCGGCGCGCCGGGTTTGCATTCGCCAGGGCCGGGTTCGCCGGCTCCGGACTGGATCACGACCGGTTCAGTTCCCTGAGGCGGACAGCCCCGATCTGAGCTGGGGCGGCGCGGAACCCGAGGTTGTTGTTGGGCCACAACACAGAACGTCCAGTACGCCCCCTGCGACGTCTCGACCAAACGCCGCTCGGTCGAGAGAACACGGTGGGTGCGCAGGAACCGGTTCAGGTCCTCCAAGTCCCCCGATCCCCCCACCCCCGGTACCTGGTGTACGGAAAATGCCATCGTCTCGCTGCCTTTCCCATTCAACCGTCGCGACGAGGGGGCTCCGCCCCCTCGACCCCCGCTTCTTCCCCTCGCTCACGACCCCGCTCCGCGGCTGCGCAGGCCTCCGCCGGGGCTCGTCCCTCGCCCCCGACTCCGGCCGGCTCCGCCGCTCCACTCGCCCTCGTTCTCATGTTCCTTTGTTCTCCTCTCTCAGGGAACTGCAACTAGGGCGGCGCGGAACCCGAGGAAGTAGCGGCGGACGACCGGGAGGTACCTGAAGCGGTACGCGGACCGGCAGTACTGCCCGAAGTAGCGCCAACCGCCCCCGCGGCCCACGCGGTACGAGCCCGAATCCGGGCCCTTCGGATCCGTCACGCGTCCCCCAGGCAGGGCATCCGACCACCGGTCCAAACACCATTCCCACACGTTGCCGTGCATGTCGTGCAAACCCCAACCGTTCGGTGCATAGCTCCCCACCTTCGTCGTCCTTCCAAGATAAGGTCCCCTCGCCCCCCCGTTGTATGGGTAGTCCCCATGAAAGTTCGCCTGTGTCGCACTGAGGCTGTTCCCGAACGCTGTCGCCGTCGTCGTCCCCGCCCGGCACGCGTACTCCCACTGCGCCTCCGTCGGCAGCCGGTACTCGTACCCCACAGGCAACCGCCCCGCCGCCCGCTCCCGTGCCGTGAGCCGGCCGCAGAAGTCCGTCGCGTCGTTCCAACTGACCTGCTCCACCGGCCGGTCCAGATCGCCGGTGAAGTACGACGGGTTCGTCCCCATCACCGCCAGGTACTCCCGCTGCGTTACCTCGTACTTCCCCAGCCAGAACCCACGGCTCAACGTCACGATTGTCTGCGGACCCTCGTCACCCCAGCGATCCGGCTCCGTCGGCGGGCTCCCCATCGTGAACGTCCCGGGCGGAATCCACACCAGCCCCGGCAGATCGGGATTCAACGGCTCGTCGCTGTCCGTCGCCACCACCCGAAAGCGCATGTTCGCCGAAAACCGGTTCAGCCAGTCCTTCCCCGCGTCCCACACGATCCGCTTCCCGTTCCCAGGGCTCACGCCCGCGCCATACCCTTCCCCGCTGAACGAACTCGCCGCGACAGCGAAGCTCGCCCCACCATTGTCCGAAACCCCCACGCTAACCGTCAACCGCACGCTGTCCGCATCGGCCACGTCATAGGTGATATCCACCACCTGCGTTCCCGGCCGCTGCTGGGCGCGGACGTTGCCCACCACCGGGGGCGATGCCCCGGAGCTCTTGAAGCAGGCACCAACCGTGGCAATGCAAAAAATCAGCAGTTGCAGCAGAACTCCGCGTTGCCTCGACCAAGGGTTCATGGCGATGGGATGGACTGGGGTGGACCGGCGGCACGCTACGCCACCCCGCGTGGGATGCCACCTTAATGTGGCGGCTGGCAGAGCCGCGTCGTGGAGCGCCGGCCATTCACCTTGGATGAACCCAAACTGGCTCATGGCTCGGCCGGACGATCACCCAACGTCAATCCGCCTCCCCAGGCGGCGATGGCGGTCCCGCGAGCGGAAGTTCGTTCTGATCGGGATTCCCCAACCGCCCCGGGGTGAATCCCTCAGTCCGGAGCAGAACGCGAACATCCGTGTGGCGAGTCTTCGTCGAGAGAGACGAAGCCGAGGTGGACGGATTCCTCATCCGGAGGGACGAGCTGGTGCCGAACCCGCGCAACCCGAAGCAGCACCCGCAGAGCCAGGTGACGCTCCTCGCCAAGGTCATCGGGCATCAGGGCTGGCGGTCGCCCATCGTGGTGTCGACGCGGTCGGGGTTCATCGTAGCGGGTCACGGTCGCTACGAGGCGGCGAAGGCGCTGATCAGTGAGTTGAAAGCCACCGACCTGGACATGGAGTTCACCGGGTTCGATGCCGGCGCGCTGGAGGGCCTCATGACTGGGAACGGCGAGCCCGAGCCGCCCGACGACTTCCCCGCGGTCGATGAAAATGTCCCGACCGAGTTCCAGTGTCCCAAATGCTCGTTTCGGTGGAGCGGCAAGCCGTCGTGAAAACCGAGAAGCCACCCTACCGCGTCCCCAGTATGGCGGAGATCGCTGCCGTGCCGTGGAACGGCTTCACCGCCATCTCGACCTTCAGCGGCTGCGGCGGATCGTGCCTTGGGTACCGGATGGTCGGCTTTCGGGTCGCGTGGGCCAACGAGTTCATCCCGGCGGCCTCGGACACGTACCGCGCCAACCTTCCGGAGACGATCCTCGACACGCGAGACATCCGGATCATCTAGCCGGCAGAGATCCTCGCCGCCACGGGGCTGAAGGTCGGCGAGATCGGCCTCATGGATTCCAGGATTCCAGTCCTCCATGTTCTTCGTTCTCGACCGCCGGCAAGCGCGATAAGCACAGGGGAAAAGCCAAGAAGTACTCCAACACGGTCCAACGCAGGGACGACTTGTTCTTCGAGTTCATTCGACTCCTCGACGGCCTAAAGCCCCGGGTGTTTGTGGCGGAGAACGTCAGCGGCCTCGTGAAGGGCGTCGCCAAAGGCGTGTTCCTCGAAATCCTCGCGAAGCTGAAAGCCTGCGGGTACCGAGTCGGAGTGAAGGTCCTCGATGCCCAATGGCTCGGGGTCCCGCAGGCTCGGCAGCGGACCATCTTCATCGGCGTGCGTGAGGATCTCGGCAAGCCGCCCGTGTTCCCGAAGCCGCTCCCGTACCGCTACACTCTCAGGGATGCGCTGCCGTGGATCGTGCGCGGCAAGTACGGGCAGACCTGGAAACCAGCCGATGCGCCGTCGCCGACTGTGAGCGCTCATGGATCGTACAACTCGGCGACCAGCCACCAAGGGCTCGAACTCGTCGAGGCCGTCATCCACGACACCAAGGGGAAGTTCCCCTCCGCCGTCGACATCACCGACCGACCCAGCCCGGCGATCACGGTCGTGGGTCGCAACCAGTTCAAGGTCCAGATTCGCGGCGGAACCGGCGCCGCGTTCAGTCGTCTGGCCCTCCAGCAGAAGCTCGCCGTCGGCGCGGAGCCTGCCTCGATCCTCCAGAAGGAACTCTCCCTCGCCGGCTACCAACGTCCCCTCGATACCCGGCTCCTGCCGTAGACCGCGCGGGTGTTGTTTCAGGTCGGCGAGTTCGTCGGCTGGATCATTGAGGCACCGGAGGCCTGAGCCGTGGCCGACACCGGAACCATCGACGCGGCGCAACTCAGCCGCCTGTCCGGTCTCACCGACCGTCGGCTGCGCGAACTCGCCCGCGAGGGTTGGCTGCCGGTCCCGGACAACGGGCGTTACCCACTGGTTGGCGCCATCCAAGGCCTCCTGCGCTACTACCGCGAGCGGGATGAGAAGCGGACCGTTCAGGAATCCTACGACAGCATCTCCTCGTGCGCCTCTGCGACCGGGATTCCAACGACCGCCATCAAGCACGCGAAGCGGTCGGGGTGCGCGGCCTTCCGTGGGAGTCGCGTCTACCTGGCGCCCCTGATCCGCTGGCTGTTCGAGACGCCCAACCGTTCGCCCGTGAACTACGAGCAGGAGAAAGCGCGGCACGTCGTTCTCTAGAACGCGAAGTTGAAGGTTCAACTCCGCGAGTTGAAACGGCAGTTGATCCCTGTCGAGGAAGTCTCCCACCTGGCGGCCGAACTCGGCTCCGCCATCCGCAAGGTCCTCACCCGCCTGCATCGCATCGCGCCGTCGTTGGAGGGTCATCCGGTCGAGATGATCGAGACCCGGCTGAAGGAGGAAGAGGACGAGGTCCTGAAGCAGCTCCACCCCTCGCCGTCGGCGCACCAAGGACAACCATGAGTTCGGGGTCATCCGGCTCCGGGAACTGCCGGTGCCCATCGCCTGCTGCGACAGCCCGGACCGCATCTACGATTTCTGGATGGCCAACATTGCCACCGCGTCTTGGTACAACCCGGATGTGGAGTGTCTGTGCGCCATCCATCTCAACACCCGCCGCCGGGCCACGGGATTTCACCTCGCGGGGATCGGGACACCCTCGACACCGTCCTGATGACACCTCGGGAACTCTTCCGCACGGCCATCATCCGCAATGCCGCGGCGATTGTGGTCGCGCACAACCATCCCAGCGGGGATCCGCGCCCATCCGAGGCCGACATCCGGGCCACCCGGGAGGTCGTACAGGCGGGCCGCATCGTTCGGATTGAAGTGTTGGACCACGTCGTGATCGGCCAATCGGGTCCCGACCACCCTCGGCCATGGGCCTCCCTCCGGGAACTCGGGATATTCTACTGAACCGGCTACATGGAATCCTCGGAGAACCCTTGGACACTCTCACCCTCCCACCGTAGCGAGACTCACGTTCGGAGCGGATCAACCAAACCCCCGCACCGGCCAAGACCAACATGAAGAAGACCACCGAAGCCAACGAGACCCCGAAGACCACGACCACCACCGAACCCAAAGCCGCCAAGGCGAAGAAGGCGACCCCGGCCCCCGCGACGGAGCAGGCTACCCCGCAGCCAGCAGCCGCCCCGGCGAAGGTCGAGAAGCCCGCGAAGGCCACCAAGACAGCGAAAGCCGACGCCGACGGCGAAGTGACCGACCGCCTCCCCACCACCCTCGCGGAGCTGAAGGAGACGAAGGGCGGGTTCGTCGCCCAGCTGTTCCTGACCGGCAAGGACAAGGACGCCATCGCCAAGGACCTCGCCGCGGCCTTCAAGCTCGGCGAAGCGCAGGCGGCGAAGATCGTCCGCCAGATCACCGGCCGCGTCCGTCTCTACGCCCGGGTGCTCGAACTCGTCCCGGCGAAGAAGTAGGCCCCACGCCAACTGCCACACCGCCCCTCGGAACCTCCGAGGGGCTTTTTCGTGTCCAGACGGCGGGCCGAGACCGCCGCGAGGCAGGCCGAGAACCGGCCGAGAAGCGGTTTGACGCCGCCGGCAGGTAGGTCGACCTGCCTTTCAGCGCCTACGCCAGCGAGGACGCGCCAGGGACAACGTTCCCGCTGAGGTGTGGGAACATCCCGACATCCCTTCATCGACGGCTTCGTCAGCGCCTGCAAACCGGCGGACCGCCGCCCCCCGTGGCAATGGTGTGAGGAACACGTCCGCGTCGACGAGACCTCGCCCCTCCCGGGCCGGTGGCGCTCCGACACCTCGCCTTGGGTCCGGCCGGTCATGGAGGACTTCGCCAACAACACCGTCCGGGACATCGCCGTCGAGTGCGCTGCCCAGAGTGCGAAGACCCAGACCGTCATGACCTGCGCCTGCTGGGCCATCGCCGAGGACCCTGGGCCGGCGATGTGGGTCACGGCCACGAAGGACGAATTGCGCGACTTCCTCCGAGATCGCCTGACGCCCACCTTCGAGGACTGCCCGCCCGTGAAGGCCCGCATGGCCGAGCCGACCTTGACCGGTTTCGCCTTCGACGGGATGCCCTTCTACGCTGGCTGGTCGGGTTCGAAGGCGCGGTTGCAGTCCAAGCCGATCCGATGGCTTTTTTGCGATGAGGTCCGCAATTACCCCCCGGGGCGGCTGGAGATGGTGCTCAAGTGGGACTCCAACGACACCACCAAGCCGGAGAGGAAATGGCGCTTTGACGCCCTCGCCGACACGATCCGCTTCGAGTGCGTGGCGTGCGGGCACGGGATCAAGGACACGCCCGTGAACCGGCGCTGGATCGAGAACCACGGCCACTTCGTTCCCCAGAACCCGAACGCCCCGCGCTCACGCGTCAGCTACACCTGGAACGTGCTACTGCCGCACTGGATCGAGTGGCGAGCCATCGTGGAAGAGTTCCTCGCCGCCCTGGATGCCATGCGCCTCGGGGGCGACATCGAGCCGATGTTCACCTTCGTCACGGAGACCCTTTGCGAACCGTGGGACCTCGACCGCTGGCTGATCACCAGCGACGACTACCTCCAAGAGCGCAAGGGCGACTACGATTTCGGGGACCCGTGGCCGCTGGAGAAGGCCCGGTTCATCGCTGCCGACCGGCAGGCACGCGGTGGCGAGCATTACTTCTGGGTGGCGCGAGTCTTCGGCGCCGGCGGGGCCAGCCGACTCCTCGGGTACGTGCGGTGCAGCACCACCACGGAACTCGAGGAGATCCGCCGTCAACTGAACGTGCCTGTCGTCAACGCCATGATCGACACCGGCTTCAAGGCCTCCGAGGTCTACCGCTTCTGCATGGCCACCGGGTGGAAGGCGATGAAGGGCGACGATGCGGAGTGGTTTCTCAGCCAGGACCCGCGCACCGGCAAGACCGTCCGCCGCGTCTGGCGGCGCGTGCTGGTTGACCCAACGCTGGGGGCACGACGCGCTCGCATCCGCCGGCATCTCCCCCTCTTCCAGTGGTCCAACCCCAGCCTGAAGGATCACCTGGCCCTGTTCACCCACGGCGTCGTCGGCCAGTGGATCATCCCCCGGAAGATGGGCCGGGACTACGTCGAGCAGATGACCGCGGAGGTCCGGGAGGAGCGGGAGGATTCCCGCGGGCGGATCAAGGTCCTCTGGGTTCAGAAGCGGCGGGACAACCACTACCTGGATTGCGAGCTGATGATCGACACTCCGCCGATACGACTCCAAGTGAGTGAAATGCACACGATCGACGTCTCGAGATGACCCACAGGGAGGCCGAGCCGATGATCAGCAGGGTGGCTTGGTTGGGTTCCTGGATCGCCTCGGCCGAGAAGCGGATGTTGTCAACTGCGTTGAAAGTCCAGCCGGGCATCTGCATGAGGCGAAGCTCCACCTCTTTGCCGGCCCACTCCGACACGTCCACACCAAGCTCCCGAAACTCCATCTCAGGCTTGGTGCCCCGATGCGGATCATAGAGATCGAGCTTGATCCCGTTGATGGTCACCTCCCAGGGGCCGTTCGCGCAGTCGTACCACATCGACTTCGCGTCTGCCGGTATAAGACCGGATTGGGTGATATGGATCAACCTTGATGGAAATGATGATCTGAACCCAAGGACCGCCAGATTTCCAGATAATGGAACTCGACCAAAGTAGTAACCTCGACCGTACAGGGTTCCGCCGTCCGAGGCGCCAGGCCAATTCCAGTTGAATGGCACAGAATATACGTCGTCGTGTAAGGAGTCACCCCACTTCCATCCAGGAAGCCACCAATCTCGAACAACCGAGCCACTCCCGTCCGGTAGAGGACCAATCACCGGCTGGCTTTCGTAACCCCGCTCAAAGTCCAGATTAACAAAATCGCCAGCTATGACATGGCTCGCCATGGCAATCAGTACTAACTGACCCACAACCAGCGACATAATTGCTTTCATGTTAATGTAATGTGATGAATAAGGATTGGCTTGGATTCCAGAAACTTCCACTTCCGGACGTGCTCAATTCGCTTGAACGAAGCTGGTAGTGAAGGGAGCCCGCCGGCGGTCCTGTATCCACGTATACGGTCGACAAGGTCCCGTTTGTGTTACCGACGAGACCATAAGGGCCGAATAACCCTGCGGTGGATCGAAACACGAAGTAGCGGACTTCTGCCGTTGAACCAGGAATCCAACTCAAGGAAACCTCACCCCCGATTCGCATGCCGGTCAGACTTTGGGGAGTGCGTGTCGGAGTCCAGCGAAGTGCTGGATCGCCGAGAAGGTTGAACCAACGCCTAGGTGCGGCTTGTATCTCGCTCTTAGCTTCATGATCCCGCCAATACTGATAAGAATTCGCCTGAAGCTCGCCGAGTGATCCACCAAACGAAAACTCCGTAATCGGCCATTGGTCGGCTCCCCACATCGCTGCCAGGCCATAATCTGGAACGCCCAGAAAGGATCGCAGAAAATTGTTTTGGGAAAGGTTCCAATCCCCAAACCATGAGCCAAAAAACATTCCTATCACTGCCTTGGGTTGTCGTTCTGGATATGCAAACTTGGACGCGAGGTATTCGGCGGTGGGATGGGCCGCCCTTAATCGATCCACGTCCCCGTAGCCAAACTGATGGCACCACAGGTATGCGAGCCTATTGGTCTCCGCCAGGAAATCCCCCTCAACAAATCTTTCTGATATCGCCGGATAGAGGCTGCTTAGCGTTCGATGGCCTGGCCTTGATCCCCAAGATGCCACCATGTTCCAACTGCTTGAGTATAGGGGAGGTTCACTAAAGTTTCGGCCGATTCCACGGTTTAATACGGATGTCAGTCCCAAGCGATACCGATGATTCTTCTTGAAGTACCGCTTGAGTAATGCCAACTCGCTCAAGTTGCCTGGGCTTGTCGACAGGTAATGTAAGTTCGCGAAGTCAATTCGCCCGACGCCCAGTTCTATGTTGTTTGTCAGACCGCCGGGGTCAGCAGGAATGAAATCATGATCAAACTTGCCATCGCCCACGATATTCGTAGTGATTCCGAATCGGACTGGAATCCCCGGTTTTTGATAGGGCAATGCGTCGTTGGTCCACACCCCATCCATGTCGGCATAGTAGAGGTCGGACGACCACGCGCCGAAGTGATTGTCATTCAAATACTGATGCCCATCCTCTGCCGCCATCCCCGTGTACGGCACCGCCACGTGCCCCACGAGGACGAGGAGTTTGAGATTGGTATGGGCCCCGTACGTCGATTGAATCGACTGTTTGATGATCCGTATGTTGTTGGTGTTGGCCGACCACGTGGTGTCGTCGTGCCGCGCCACGCTGTTGCTCAGCACCTGCCAGCCGTCTCCAACAAGATCCAGAGAGTATTGGGAGAGCTCGGCCTGAAGACTGGAGGCAAGGGTGTTGTCGACCAGCATCAGGACTTTGCCACGGCTGAGCACCGGCGGGGCTTCAACTGCTGCAACCAGGCCCGGAAGATACAGGTCTTGAAGGCTTGGCCCCAATTCAGTCAGGCGGTAATCGTACAATGTTCCGACCGTGATACCGGTGTCCGTGAACTGCAGAGCGGGAGTGGCGTTGCCTGAGTTCAAGGTCGTCCAATTCGTTCCGGAGCCACGAATCCGGCGCTCGATTTTGGTCGTTTCATAGCGCGGAGACCGCCGCCAGTGCAAACGCAGCGCGGTGGGATTCTGTACCGCCTCCGCGTACGCGGTGTTGCCCCCTTCGTACAGACTGAAAGCCCCCAGCCGGGAGTTGAAGCACTCGACCTCGTCTATCGCGCCGTTGCAGGGCGCCAGTCCTCCTGGGTAAGAACCAAGATAGAATCCATTCGTGCGCGCAGCCCCAGACGCCATGGGGTTATTGGTGGTCTGGAGCACGAAGCTTTGATCCTTCCAGACGGTGATCTGGGTTGGCTCCAGACTGAGAAGGATCTCCGTCCAGACGTTCGACTTGAAGGCACTGTTGGAAAGGACTCCGCTGTCCCACGTCACCGTATTCGGCGGTCCCGTTCCGTTGCGGGATGACCGGATTCTCATCATGTTCCCGTTGGTCACGATGTTCAGTTCGAGGAAGCCGTTGCCCGACGCGTTGACGCGATCACCGATAACCAGCAGGTGGGATTCGGACGCTCCGGAGCCGCTGCCTCCAGCCACGGGACTGGTCCAATTGGGACGGAACCGGAGGCGCACTCCACCGTTGGTCAGGTTGAGATTCGCAACCCCATTGCCTTCCACGCAGCGATACCGTAGTTCCGCGCCGGTCGTGGTGAATGATGCCGCGTTGCCGTCAAAACTGCTCACGTTGCTCACGCTTCCAGAAGCGGACAGCGGCAACTGCCCCTCCTCGCCTTTCCAGTCCGGCGTGTTGAACCGGAAATAGGCAAGGCGGGTGCCCAAGCGATCGGAAAACCTTAATGGGTCGGTGTTCTCGGCCCGTTCCTCCGCGTCGCTGCGGCCGTCGTAGTCCGTGTCGACGTCGGTCATGGAAGTCTCGTTCCCATCCTAAACGCCGTCGCCGTCGGTGTCTTCGAGATAGTTAGGCGCCTGATCTCCGTCCGTGTCGAGCGGAAGACCATTAGCGCCGACTCCGACGTAGTGGTAACCGATGTCGACCTGGGTGTTGGTCTCGGACGTGCCGGTCGCGGCTCGGGTCGTGAAATGGTAGAGCGCTGCGGCGGCGCTGGTCCGGCTTCCCGTGTCGATCAGATTCGTGAGACTGGTGGACGTGCCGGCCGTGGGATAATAGAACCCACCGCGCACCCCGATCCAATGGGTGGCTGGACCCGAAGCGTAGTCGGGCACCAGCCCGGTTTTGTTGCCACTGCCACCCAAACTGCTCAGGCCGGATCGGTAGCCGTTGTTGGATGCGGTTGGGGGATTCACGCCAGTCTGCTGAAGGCTGTCGCTGTCGAAGAGATTGTCCCTGACGGTCCAACTGTTGGAATACGTGGTGTTGTTGTTGGCAAAGGTGGCGGAACCCAGGCGGAAGAGGTTGTTGTACAGGGTCAGCGTGAAGGGAATATAGGAGGCGCCCGAAGGGACAACCCACTGTGCTGTGCAGCGATCAAAGAGATTGTTCGTCAAGGCAACAGTGCTGCCACCCAGCGTGGCAGTGACGTCGAGGAAGACGCCGCGCAACTGGGAATGGGAGATTTCGGTGATGCCGGCGGCGCCACGGGCGATGGCGTCGATGAATACGCGAGGTCCGGCGGGAAGGCTGACGTCGGTGAATACAAGACGGACGCCAGGATTCGGTGAGCTCACGTTATAGGTCATCCAGGTCATGGTGCCGGTGGTCATGCCCCAGGCCGCGGGTTGTTCCTGCACGGTGCTGTAGCGCGTCAGTCGATTCAGCGCGTCCGGCCTGCCCTCGCTGACCAGCTTGCCGCCGTTCCGGGCCGTAAGGCCGGTCAGGCCGTAGATTCCGACGGCGACTCCATTGCTGAGCGTCAGGGTGCAGTTGGTGAGTTGAAGAGCACTCCAGCAATAATCCAGGGGAGCATAATGGTAGCCACGGTCGGGAACATCGATATCCCGCTGGGCCTGCGGCGTCAGGATCGTGTTGTTGGTGAAATGACTGCTCAGGAGGATCGGCGGATAGGTTGTCATCTGCCGGATGTCGCGGAGCAGGTCGGGATGAAGGTTGGTGGTGCCGTTGTTACGGTCCGAGCTTCCTGCGGCCAGATAATTGGAACCGCTTCCCAACCCCTGGAAAGCGCCAGCCACGGAGGGGTAGGTGCTCACGGAATGGGAGGTGAACGACCCTGCGGTCGTGACGCCCGCCAGAATCGAGTTGGTGAGCGTCAGTGCCGTCAGGTTGTGGTTGAACCGATTGGCGGTGTTGACCGTGACCTGCTCGCATCGTTCCGTCGAGGCAGTGACCTGGTTGAAGTTGGTGAGGACGTTGTGGAAGAGGGCGTTGCGCAGGGCGAAGATGGCGTTGTCGGGGCGGATGCCGTTCTGGCAGTTGACAAAATGCGCGTGGTGAATGGCGTGGCCGGTTCGCTTGTAGAACTGAACCGCGGTGCGGGCATGGGCAACCCGAAGGTGTTGAATGAACGCGTCTGAACCGGAGGCGTTGGCGTCGATCAGGAGCGCCGTCTGGGCGTAGTATCCGCTCGGTGTCGCGTTGGTAATCGATTCACCGATGCTCTGGTCATCCCTCGCGGTCAACACCACAGGACGGTAGGCGGTGCCTTCCCAGGTGACCGGTCCATTGACAGTCAACGTGGCATTGTTCGTGGGAGCATACTTGATCACGGTTCCGCCTTCGAAGACCACGGCATTGGTCGCCGTGCCCACACTTACAGGACCGCTGACATAGTACGTCGTGTCGCCCTTGAAGCGCATGCTGTTCGTGCTGACGACACTGGTCCAATCGATCACGACGCCGGGCACGTTTGCGGGTCTCGTGCTGGCCATCCGGATGCCAGCATCGGGCGTTGTCCGATCGGTGGATGCCAACTGGCGGGAGGGCAACCGCAGCGGCCGAGCGCGAAGTGGCCGTGCGGCGTGGCTGTTTGCCATGGCAGCCATCATTCCCTGGCGGATCTCCGTCGGCGTTCTGTTCGCCCAAGCGCGGGCTCGCTCCTCCAAGGTGTCGCGGCGGTCAGGCCGACCCGGCAGCGCGAGAAGGTCGTCGAACAGGCGTACATACTCGACGGATTCGATCAATAGGGTTCGGCCGTCGGGGGTCTTCGTCCATCGCTTGGCCACCGGAGGAAACTCGGAGGGGTCACGTTGGGCCGCTTCCGCCGCCGACCAAGCAAAGGCGCGGCCGCGAACGATTCGATTGGGTCCGAAATCCAGTTCCTCGTCGATCCAGTCGGGAAGAGCGACCTGTTCGCGCAACTGAGGATCCTCCAGGCTGGACAGGACCGTCTCGCGCCGGGTCGGTTCGGGAGGATCGAAGAACTCGGTGATGACTTCGACCAGGACAGTCTCCGGATTCAGCCCGAAGTCGGACGGGTCGGGTGGCACCTCGCGCAACACCAGATCGGCTTCGATCGAACCCCGGCGGACGGTATAGACAAGGTCGGAGTGCACTTGGTCGAGAACATCCCTGTAAATGACCTGATTTGGAGGAAGCAACTCCCCGAGGCCATCCTTGGCCAATGCGACGATGGCGTCCTCGCCAGTGGCGGCATCAAAGTAGCGGAGAGCGACGATCGTGCTCCGAAGGGTGATCTGACCCTGGATCTCCAAGTTCAAGGCCCCGTTCGGATCGTTGGCATTGCTGGAGAAGGAAGCTTTCTGCTGAAGGTAGGAGGCCACCGCGCCACCTGGAACGATCTCGATCACTTCGCAGGCCTCCTTCCAAGCCTCCTTTTCCGGATCCCAAAAGTTCAATCCGTCCTCGATCTGGACGAACGTGTTGGTCAGTGATGCCATCACACCCGAATCGTCGCGAATGATTTCAACCCTCTCGATAACCGTGTGATGTGGGCCGCGCTCGATGGCCGCAGCAAATTCTTCTTGGGCGACGACGGACAGACAAAGCACACCGACAAATACGCCCGCAAGAAGACGAGGATCATTTCGGCTGGAAGTTTCGGGATTACCTGCGTGCGCCGTCTAAACATTGGTTGACCTGAATAGTTGGGCGGCGACCGCTTTGATACTCCCCGGATGACGGTCGTCACGGAAAATCCGGTTTGCGGATTCCGCAAGGGGATTCTCGCGAAGTGCACATTTTCGAGGGAAACGCCCTGTTGGAGGACGTCACGGCGTGGCCCGAACAGAGCGGCGAGTTCGGGAAGTACACCGTGCGGGCAACCGCCACGGGTGTCCCCACCGTCAAGCGCCGCAGCCAGGTCTGAACCGCAACCACCCAACCCACGCCTCACCCATGAAATCCATCATTACGATCCTCGCCCTTTGCGCGGCGTTGGCCTTGCTCGCCGGCTGCGCGTCCACGCCCGACAAGGAGCAGCGCTGCGTCTCCTACGCCGAGGTGTACACGCTCTACCTCGCCAGCACCGAGGTCCGACCCGTCAGCAAGGAGGAAGTCGCCGCCGCCACCGCGGCCGCGATCTTCCTGCGGACCTACTGCGGCTGGACCGCCACCCGCGGCAACGACGCCAACGGTGTCCCCGTCATCCACCCTCCGAACTGAACCCCATGATCAACGAACTCGAACTCCTCGACCCCGTGCGGACGGTCGACATCGGCACCGAACAGGTCCACGTCCGGGAACTGCGCTGGCTCGACGCCCTCCAGTTCCTCCAGAAGCTGGCGGCCGGCATCGAGCAGGTAGTCGGCGCGCAGGCGTTTGGCGTCGACGGGACCGTGCGACTGAACCCGGACCGACTGCGAGAAGCGCTGCTCTCGGGCGGAGAGTTGGCCAATACGCTTCTGGTCAAGGCCACCGGCCTGCCTCAGGCGCACCTGGACGGACTGTCCGCCTCGCAGGCCTTGGCGCTTCTCGACGCCGCGGTCCGGATCAACTTCCGCGAGGAGCTCCTGGGAAAGCTCCGGGCCGTCGGCGGGGCCCTGCGAGGAACGCTGACGGCGACCGTGGCCACCCGTTGACCCGGGCGGTCGATTTCCTGGTCTGGCAGGGCTACCCGCCGGACTGGGCCATGAGCCTGACCTTGCGCCAACTGCTCGCCTTCCTGGACGCCGCCGCCGCCCGGATGGCGCTCGTGGCGAAGGCGGGGACGCCACCACTCCACTGACATCATGCCCGCCGACACGGTTGAAGTTGTCGTCAAGCTGACCGGCCTGGGGGCCGTGCAGGCGGGTATGCGCCAGTTCCGGGCCGCCATCAACGGCCCGCTCGAAGCGGCCGCCACCCGGATGCGTGGCTTCGCGCTTGGGCTGGGGAGCACCTTCCTGGCGGGACTCCCGATCTATCGGATCGGCGCCGAACTGGGGAAGGCGCTCACCGAAATGGACCGGGCGGACGAGGTCTCGCAGAAGCTCGGGATCGCGGCGGACGAACTGACCGCCCTGAACTTCGCCGCAACCCTCGCCGACTCGTCCGCGGAGAAGCTCCAGAACGGTCTGAAGTTCATGGCCCGGTCGGTGGACGAGGGCGCGGAGGCCTTCACCACGCTTGGTATTCAGCTTCGCACAGTTGACGGCCAGTTCCGGCCCCAGCAGGAGATCCTGGACGACATCGCCGACCGATTCGCAGCGATGCCCGATGGGATCGAGAAGACCGCGCTCGCCCTGAAACTCTTTGGCAAAGAGGGGCTGAGCATGATCCCGCTGCTCAACTCGGGGGCGGCGGGGATTCGGGCGATGACCGACGAGGCGCGGGCCTTCGGTGTCGTGGTGGCGCCGGAAGCAGCGGCCGGGGCAAGCCTGCTCAACGACAACGTCAGCCGGCTCCGGATGGCGGTGGAAGGCGTCGCCAGGACCACCCTTGCCGAACCTCTGCCCGCACTTCTCGACGTCACCAACCGGCTCATCGAGTGGCTGAAGGCCAACGACGCCATTCGCAAGGCCGCGGAGTTTCTCTCGGAAGCCCTCCGTTACCTGGTCTTCGACATCCACGCCCTGATCGTCGCTGGTCGCATCTGGTGGCAAACCGCCACCGTCCAATCGACTGCGGTCAGCGCCTCCTTCCTCGCCCTCGGTCGGCTCCTGGCCCGGGTCTGGGAGCAGCCCATCGAAGTGCTGCGAGCCCTCATCGACCACCTGAAGGTCGCCGTGCGTGCCGCGGGCGACCTGGCGGGCGCGGTTCTACTGGTGACGCAAGGGCGGTTCGTCGAGGCGTGGGACAGGGCGAAGGCCGCAGGCCTGGAACTGGCGGCATCCCTTGTCACCACTGGCAAGGCCGTGGTCGAAAGCGCCGGGAAGACTGGCGACGCCCTCCGGGATGCCTTCGTGGTTCCCATTCAAGGGGCTGCGGCGACGTTCCGGACCTTTATCGAGGAGGGGAAGAAGGGTTTCGAGGAACTGCGGGACGCGGCCGGTTCGCTCTGGTCGCCACCCGATCTGCCGCCGGTGAAGCTCGCCGGGGCCGGATCGGACTTCGAGCTCGACCCCGCGGGCGAGCGCCGCAAGCGCATTGCTCACGAACTGCGGGAGGCCGAGTACGACCTGCGCCAGCGCCGTCAGTTGGTCGCCGATGAGATGGCTCACCTCGAAGCCGACTTAGGCACCTTGGAGGCCGACAAGTACCGGCAACGGATTGCACTGCTCCGGGACGAGATCCTCCTCATCGACCAAGAAATTGAACGGCTGCGTGCCCGGCTCGAAGTCGAACAGGACGCCGAGGTCCGCGAAGGCCTGACGCAGTCCATGCGTGGCCTAGAAGGTGAGCGTCACGGCGTGGAAGGCCAACTGGCCCGAACCGAGGGCGCCCCGGACCCGTACTCCATGCGGGACCAGATGGTGTCGACCATTACCGAGCTGGAGAACCGGATTGGCACCGCGGCGGAGTCTGTGGCCCGGGCCTTTTCCAGCGTCATCGGCACCGCCACCGACGGCATCGCCACCGGCATCGAGGGCCTCGTGAAGGGGACGATGGACTGGGCGGACGCCCTCCGAAGCATCGGCAGCTCGATTCTCAACGGCGTCATCTCCGCCATCTCCCGGATGTTCGCCGAATGGATCGCCAAGCGCGCCCTCATGGCGATCAAGAACATGATGTTCTCGACGCAGGAAGGCGCCACGGACGCGGCGGCGAAGGCCCCCGGTGCCATGATGAGTTCCATCTCCTCCTACGGCGTCGCGGCGGTCGTCGGCATGGCCGCGATGCTGGCGGCGCTGGCAGCCATCTCTGGGGCCTTTGCCAAGGGCGGTCGACCTACCCCCGGGATGCCCGCGCTGGTCGGCGAGGAAGGCCCGGAACTCTTCGTGCCTGACCGGCCTGGCCTGATCGTTCCCGCCGGCATCACCGAGCGGATCATGGCCGCGGTAGCTGCGCCGACGGAGGGCTTCTACGCGGGGCCAGAGAGCGAGCCTCAACCGGCCGCCTCTGCGTCGGCACCCCAGCCACGAGGGACCAACGCCAACATGAGCCTCGTCCTGGTCGACAATCGGCGCCACGCCCGCGAGTTCCTCGAAAGCAGCGACGGCCAGGCGCTGATCGTCGACGTGATCCGCCGTCGCCGCATGGACATCGGACTCAAGACCTGATCCATGCCTGTCACGACCTACAACGATGCCGTGGTGATTCCGCACCCGCCCGACTGGCGGCAGCCGGTGGAATGGTCGCGCTCATGGGATACCCGGATCGAATCGGCCGTCACCGGTTCCGAGGCCCGCGTGGGCCTGCGGTTGAAGCCTCGCGAGAAACTCCGGTTCCGGTTGGTGCCCCTCAACCTCGCCGAGCGCCTCGTGATGGTCGCCAGGTTGAAGGCAGCGGCGAAACTCGGCCTCGCCGTGGTGCCTCACTGGGGCCGTGGCTCAACGCTAACGGCGGAGGCCTCTGGCTCGTCTCTTGTGGTCGCAGCCGACAACTTCAAGGCCCAGTCCGAGGACGTGGTCTTCGTCCACTCGGGCGACATAGAAGTCTCCGACGAGTTCGACCTGGCCGTGGTCGCCGTCCACCGCAACCAGACCCTTTCCCTGGTTGGCCCCCTCAGCCGCACCTACCCGGCAGGCGCACGAGTGTTCCCGACCATCGCGGGCCGGATCACGGTCGGCGAACTCGAAGCCCTCGATGACTGGCGGCAGGCCGTCACGCTCGAGGTTCAGCAGCTCCGCACCGTCCCCGACAACGACGCCGCCCTGTTCGATTTTTACTACTGGTTCCGTGGGGCGCCGCTGCCCCGGATGTACGCGGGCGAAGACTTCGACCACTGGCTGCAAGCGGTTCCCCTCGTAAGCCCATAACTCCTCACTGCCATGCCCTGGACCCTCTACACGCACACCGACGCCAGCGCCCCAGTCCTCAACGGGACTCGGGGCTCCCTGATCGCACTCCTCGACGCCTGTCTCGTGTCCGGCTACGGCGCCAAGGCGGGCGCCGGGTGGACCAAGCCCTTTACTGCCACCCACAAGGCCGCCTTCCGCATGGGCAGCGGTCTTCTGCGCTCCTTTGTCCTCGTGGACCAAGCCACCCCGTCACAGTCGGCGGAGGGCGAGGTGCGGCTCTACGAGTCCATGACCGACATTTCCACCGGCGAAAGCCCGACCACGAAGGTGCATGCACGAGGGTCCGCCACCAACGACTCGACCCCGATCGCATGGTGGCTGGTAGGCGACGACCGTAGCTTCGCCTTCGCCGCGACATACGCGCCGGGCATCCCGCAGCTCTTCACGAGCTTCGCTTGCGGTGAGTTTCGGTCCTTCGTCCCGAACGACCTTTACGCCTGTCTGGCCATCGGACGCCACACACCCGGCGACAATTCCCAAACTTCCGAGCCGTGCGCGCAGCTCTCCGATCTGGGCAACCTTTCCGCCTTCCGGTTGGCCCGGGACTGCGTCGGGATCGCCAAGGACAGGGTCGTGACGGCGCCCCGGACCGGCTACAAGTGCAGCTACGGCGACGGACCTCTGGAGTTCCCGAATCCCGCTGACGGATCGCTCGTCCTGACCCCGATCATGTTGGAGACCACCGACTCGGTCGGCGTCGTTCTCCGCGGAGTGGTCCGGGGCCTCTGGGCCTCCTGCCACAAGACCGCGACAATTCCGTTCACGGTGGGCGACACCGTTTCCGGAACAGGTTCCAGCGCTGGGCGGACCTTCCTCTGCATCGGCCGGTGCGCCAGCTACAACTCCACTACCCTGCAAGGTTGGTGGTTCCTCGAAACCTCCGACACCGTGGAGAGGAACTGATCATGGCTGACCGAGGTGACATCGCCAGATGCCTCGCCGGACCGGCCGTGGTGGTTGTGCAGCGGAAACCGATCTTCCCTCGCATCCTTCGTGCCATCACCACGGTGGGGTTGGCTGAGCAACTGGCCGCCGAAGCCCGCCGGGACGACAGCGAGGGGTCGTCAGCCCCGCCGAGCCTGTACCTGCCCAAGGGCGGGCGAATCCGGCTGCGCATCCCGATCGCCGCCGGAAGCCGGGCCGTGACGGTCAAGGCGAGACAACCCTCCGCCGGCCTGCCACGGCCCACAGCAAGAATCCTGACCAATGCCGCCATCGGGCTGAATGCCGACCTGACCGCGGCTGCGCCCGCCGGCACAGGATGGGTCAGCATCGGGCCTTTGACCTTCAACGCGACAGCCAACGGCGGGGTCGAGGTGGAGCTGTTTGCTCCGTGGTCCGGCGGAATCTCTGGCTGTTGGTTCGACGCCCTCACTGTCGCCTGAAGCCATGGCCACGTACCTTTCACGACCGGTGTTCGCCTGGGATCTCGACTGGACCACGTCGCCAGTTCAGCGACTGGACTACGACGTGCAAGAGGTCGGCGACGGGCTGAAGGAAGAGCTGCTCTGGGGGGACCAGACGCACGTCATTCGATCCTGGACGGCGGAAGTGCCTCTCGAAACCGGCGCCGCCATCACCGAGTTCGACGACTGGACCGAGGCCCTGCGCGGGCGACTGATCGGGTTCTGGCTCCCGGCACCGGAACAGGCGTTCCGGATCGTGTCCGGAATCTCGGAGACGCAGTTCGAAATCGAGGCCTGCGGGTTGGCCGAGGCGTTTGGTGACGGCCCAGAGATCCACTTCTGGTTCACCAAGGCCGGACTGCCGCCCGTCGCAGTGAAGGTGACCGGCGTCGAGGCGGTGGGTGGGCTCGAACGCCTGACGGTCGCCCCCAGCTTGGGCTTCACGCCGGATGCAACCTGGTACGTCCGTCCGCTGCTCTACGTTCGCCTCGCCGACGACACCGAGCGTGCCCGCTTCCTCGCGGAGAATCGCCAGGTCCGATTCTTGAAGGTGGTCGAGCTCCCCCTGGAATACGCCGCCGCGGAGACCGGGCAATCCCCGGTCTACCTCTACCGCTTTTGGATCGACACCGACCCGGTCACGGAGTGGCGCCTCACCGGGTTCTCGTGGGACCTCGAAATCTACCAGAAGACCTGGACGGCGAAGCGGATCGCGCACGGCCAGATCCAGCGGAACACCCGGGCCGACATGCCCGACTTCTCGATCGAGTGCGAACGGGACGCGGACATTCCGGTCATCCACCTGGTGCCGCCGGCCCTCTCGATGCCGCTGAACGTCGAAGTCCGGGAGAGACTGTCCCTGGCCGACGACGGGAACGTCATCGCCATCGGCCGGGTGCAGAACGTCCGTGCCTCCGGCCGGAGCCTGGTCGCCAAGTGTGCCTCGTTTTCGCAGGTCCTGCCGCGATCGGTGCCGGGTTTCCTCCTGCAGGCCCGCTGCAACTGGCAGGTGTTCTCC
>Ga0209181_10001522_pt1 | contig 40416 bp, 25 predicted proteins | sample MAT05_FD_187208 | JGI IMG/M metagenome (GOLD analysis project Ga0209181, IMG submission 187208) | Freshwater microbial communities from Lake Fryxell liftoff mats and glacier meltwater in Antarctica - MAT-05 (SPAdes) (version 2) | ecosystem: Environmental > Aquatic > Freshwater > Ice > Liftoff... | reverse complement strand
GAGGAGGGTCATCTCGGCGCCGGACACCGCATACGAATCGTCGTTGGCGCGCGGGCCGTCGTTGACCGGCGTGACATTGACCGACACGACCGCCGTGTCGCAGCCGCCCCGGTTGTCGCAGATGCGATACGTGAACACATCCGGGCCGACGTAGTCGGGGTCGGGCACGTACAGCACGCCACCTCCCGCATCCAGGATCGCCGTGCCGTGACGCGGGCCGATCTCGATGCCGGTGACCGTCAGCGGGTCGTTGTCCGGGTCGGTGTCGTTCGCGAGCACGACGATCAGGATGCCGGTGTCCTCCGGCGTGATGACGCTCTCGCCGACGGCAATCGGTGCGCGGTTGTCGGTCGGGAAGGTCACCGTCACCGTCGCCTCGTCCTCGCCGCCGCGACCATCGCTGATCGTGTAGGTGAAGGTGTCGGTGCCGGCGGCGCCCGGGTTCGGGGTGTAGACCAGGCGCGTCACGCCGCTCACGACGATGATCGACACGACGCCCTGCTGGCCCTGGACCACGTCCACGATGACGATGGTGTCGCCATTGGGATCGCTGTCATTGCCTAGCACGGTGAGCTCGGTCGGGGCGTCGTTGGGCACGTTGTAGTTGTCGTCGACCGCGACCGGCGGGCGATTCGCGTCGGGCGATACGACCACCGTGACGGTCGACTCGTCGAAGCCGCCGTTGCCGTCGGTCACCGAGACCACGAACATGTCGGTCCCGACGAAGCCGTTGGCCGGCGTGTAGGTGACGGTGCCGTCGTTCTCGAGCTTGGCGCTGCCGTGCGAGGGCGGCGTCACGATACCATCGACCGCCACCGGGTCGCCGTCGGGGTCGACGTCGTTGGCCGTCGGGTCGACGTTCACCGGCGTGTTGGTGCGCGTGCTGACGACGTCGTCGGTCGCGATCGGCGGGCGGCCTTCACCCGGGAGCACGGTCACGGTGACGATCGCCGTGGCGCATGCGCCCTTGTCGTCGCAGGCGGTGTAGCTGAACGAGACGTCGCCGACGAAGCCGGTGCCCGGCGTGTAGGTGACGCTGCCGTTCGCGTTCTTCGTGACGCTGCCCGACGAGGGCTGGCCGACCTGCTGAAGCGTCAGCGGGTCTCCATCGGGGTCGCTGTCGTTGGCCAACACGGTGACCGTCACTGGCGCGTCGAGGGCGGTCGTCGCACGGTCGTTGTCGACCTTGGGCGGCTTGTTGTTGCCACCGACCGTGATCTTGACGTCGGCCGTGTCGCACAGACCCGCCGTATCACAAACCTCGTACGTGAACGTGACGACGCCAGTAGTGTTGGCGGCGGGCGTGTACGTGATGGTGCCGTTGGTCTCGATCTTGGTCGTGCCAGAGGTGGGCGGCGAGACGATGCGCGAGACGGTCAGGGTGTCGCCATCGACGTCGCTGTCGTTGGCCAGCACCGGAACGTTGACCGCGATCGCCGTGGGCGTCGTGGTCTGATCGTCGCCGGCCACCGGGCCGTCGTTGACCGGCGTCACGGTGACGAGCACGACGGCTTCGTCGCACTGGCCGTTCGAGTCGCACACCTCATAGGTGAGGACGTCGGTGCCCACGTAGTTGCCGGTCGGCGTATAGAGGATGGTGTCGTCCGGCTGGATCTGGGCCGTGCCATGGGTCGGTGCGCTGGTGATGCGGCGCACTTCGAGGATGGCGCTGTCGGGGTCGCGATCGTTGGCGAGCACGACCACCAGGATACCGGTGTCCTCGGGCGTGGTGACGAGGTCGTCGCCCGCGATCGGCGGGTCGTTGACCGGCACGACGGTGATAGCGACGGTCGCCGTGGCGCACAGGTTGGTCGCGTCGCAGACCTCGTAGACCAGCGAGTCCGGGCCCGAGTAGTTCGGGTTCGGCACGTAGCTGATGTTGCCGGACGTCGAGGTCGCGGTGCCGTGCGTCGGCTGCGTCACGATGCGGGTGATGGTCAGCGTGCCGCCGTTGGGGTCGACGTCGTTGGTGCGCGGGTCGAAGGTCACCGGGGTGTCCTCGTTCGTCGTCACCACGTCGTTGACCGGGCGCGGCTTGCCGTTGACGAGGATCGTCACGTTGGCCGTGTCGCTCGCGCCGTTGACGGTCGAGGTCAGGGTGTACGCGAACGTCAGCGAACCGGCGTAGCCAGCGGCCGGGACGAACGTGAACGTGCCGTTGCTGTTGAGCGTGAGGATGCCCTGCGCCGCCGTCGGCCCGGTGCCCGCATTGAGCGTCACCGTATAGGCCGAGCCCGGCGGGTAGAGGTCGTTACCGGCGACGCCAGCCGCGACCGCGCTGATCGTGAGGGTCGTGCCTTCGGTTGTCGTGTACGAGTCGTCGTTGGCGATGGTCGAGCCCGGATCGACGCAGGTGCCGCTGCTGCAGACCTTGCCGCCCGTGCAGTCGACGTCGCTCTCGCAGTCATGGCAGTTCGGGCCGCCCGGCGCGCCCTCGTCGCAGAAGCGCTCGGTCGCGTCGCAGCCCCAGTCGATGAGGCCGACGCCCTTGTCATTCTCGCACTCGACGCACTCGTCGTCGCTCAGCGTGGAGGGCAGGCCGACGTCGCACACCGGATTGCCGGTGTCGCAGCCGGTGTCGATCGTGCCCGCGAGGCGATCGTCGACGCAGACCACGCAGCTACCGGTCTCGGTGTCGCAGGCCTGACCCGGCGCGCAGTCAGCGGCGTTGTTGCACTCGTCGCAGCGACCACCCGGGACGTTCTCGTTGCAGATCGGGCTCGCGCTCGTGCAGCCCTCGTCCGCCGCGGTGTCGAGGAGCTTGTCGTCCTCGCACACGACGCAGGTCAGGATGACCACGCCGCCGCCGCCCGAGATCGACCCCTGCTCGACGCACACCGGGGTGAGCGGCAGGCAGCCACTGTCGATGTTCGGGTAAGAGGCGTTGTCAACACACGGCTGGCAGGTCTTCGTGACCGTGTTGCACGCTTGGCCCGGGCAGTCCGCATCGGTCGTACAGCAGTTCGGGTGGATCTGCGTGTGGGCGATGACGCCAGTCGCGACGTTGCACGTGTCGGTCGTGCAGGTGTCGTTGTCGTTGAGTCCAACGGGCGCGCCGCTGCCGACGCAGACACCGGCCTGGCACAGGTCGGTCGTGGTGCAGGCGTTGGTGTCGTTGCAGGCGCCGCCCGTGTTCGGCAGGTGCTGCACGCCGGTCGCCGCCACGCACGAGTCGTCGGTGCAGGCGTCGTTGTCGTCGATGACCGGCGGGGTCGTGCCGACGCAGGCGCCGCTGGCGTCGCACGCGTCGGTGGTCGTGCACAAATCGTTGTCGGTGCAGCCAGCGCCAGCCGGGCTGAACGCATCGACGCACGAGTTGCTGGTACCCGCGCAGTGGTCGGCCGGGTCGTTGCCGCACTCGGCGCCCTGCGAGCTACCCACGCACGACTTCGAAGCAGGCTCGAACGCGTCGGTCGCGCAAGCGCCGGCGCCGGTGCAGTTCTCGGCCACGTCGCAAACGCCCGCTGCCGCGCGGCACTGGGTCGTCGCCGCCTCGAAGTTGTCGAGGCACGCACCAGTCAGCCCGTTACAGGTGTTGGGGTTGTCGCAGTTCGAGTCGGTCTGATCGCCGCAGGCGCTGCTGGGCAGCTTGAACACGTCGACGCAGCTGTTGTTTGTGCCCGTGCAGTGGTCCTGGCCGTTGCTGTCGCAGAGCCCATTTTGGGAGATGCCGGTGCACAAGGTGGCTGACGTCTCGAAGCTGTCGGCCGGGCAGTTGCCGCTGCCGTCGCACGTCTCGGCGACGTCGCACTGACCCGCGTCGCCGCGGCAGACGGTCGTCGACGGCTCATAGTTGTTGTTACAGGCGCCGGTGATGCCGTTGCACGTGTTCGGGTTGTCGCAGGCGGTGTCGGACTGATCCCCGCAGACGGTGCTGGGCGGCTTGAACACGTCGACGCAGTTGTTGTTGGTGCCACTGCAGTGGTCGGCACCGTCGGTGTCGCACGGCGAGGCCTGCGAGATACCGGTGCACGTCGCGTTCGACGGCTCGAAGCTGTCGGTCGGGCAGGCGCCCTGCCCGTTGCAGAGTTCGGCGACATCGCACTGGCCGGCGTCGGTGCGGCAGGTCGTGGTCGGCGCCTCGAAGTTGTCGTTGCAGGCGCCGGTTATGCCGTTACAGGTGTTGGGGTTGTCGCAGATCGTGTCGGTCTGATCCCCGCACACGGTGCTCGGCGGCAAGTACACGTCGACGCAGTTGTTGTTCGTGCCGCTGCAGTGGTCGGCGCCGTCGGTGTCGCACGCCGCACCTTGAGAGATGCCGGTGCAGTTGGTCGCGGACGGCTCGAAACTGTCCGCCGGACATACACCTGCGCCATTGCAGAGCTCGGCGACGTCACACTGGCCGGCATCGCTGCGGCAGTTGAAGGTCGGCAGCTCGAAGTTGGGTCGGCACGCGTTGGTCGTGCCGCTGCACGTGTCGGGGTTGTCGCACACTGTGTCCGAGCTGCTGCCGCACTGGAAGCCGGCCGCCCTGAACTCGTCGACGCAGGTCGCGTTGGTGCCACTGCAGTGGTCGGCCGCGTCGTTGTCACATTGCGCGTTCTGCGAGGCGCCCGTGTTGCAGAGCACAGTCGCTCCCTTGAACCCGTTGTCGCCGCAGATGCCGCTGCCCGTGCAGAAGTCCTGATTCACGCAGGCCGCCGCGGAGTCGCCACACGTCACCGTTGATGCCTCGAAGTTGTCGAGACACGCCGCCGTGGTGCCGCTGCAGGTGTTCGGGTTGTCGCAGGCGGTGTCGGCGTTGCTGCCGCAAGCCGTGCCGCCCGGGTCGAACACGTCGACGCAGAGCGCGCTGGTGCCACTACAGTGGTCGGCCGCGTCGTTGTCACATTGGTTGCCTTGCGAGGCGCCCGTCACGCAGATCGTCGCCGCGGCCTTGAAGCCGTTGTCTGCACAGGCGCCGCCGCCGTTGCAGAAGTCCTGGTTCACGCAGGCCGCACCGGCGTCACCGCAGGTGACTGTCGTGATCTCGAAGTTCTCGAGGCAGGCCGCGGACGAACCACTACAGGTGTTCGGATTGTCGCAGGCCGAGTCGTTCTGAGAGCCGCAGACCGTGCCGCCGGGTCTGAACACGTCGACGCAGGTCCCGTTGGTCCCGCTACAGTGGTCGGCCGCGTCGTTGTCGCAGGTCGCTCCTTGAGAGCTGCCGGTGCCGCATAGCGTCGCGGCCGGCTTGAAGCCCGAATCGCCGCAGGCACCGCCGCCCGTGCAGAAGTCCTGGTTGGTACAGGCAGATCCGGCGTCGCCGCAGGTGACTGTGGTGACCTCGTTGTTCACGAGGCACGCGGACGATGAGCCGCTGCACGTGTCGGGGTTGTCGCAGGCCGTGTCCGAGTTGCTGCCGCAGGTCGTGCCGCCGGGGCTGAACGCGTCGACGCATAGGGCGCTCGTGCCGCTACAGCGGTCGGCCGAGTCGTTGTCGCAGGTCGCGCCTTGAGAGCCACCGGCACACGCGGTCGTATTCGGCTTGAAGCCCTTGTCACTGCAGGCGCCGGCGCCGTTGCACTTGTCCTGGACTACGCACGCGGCATCGCTGTCGCCGCAGTTGACGGTGACCGCCTCGAAGTTCTCCAAGCAGGCGCTCGACGTGCCACTGCATGTGTTGGGGTTGTCGCACTGCGTATCGGAGTTGCTGCCGCAAGCCGTGCCTCCTGTATCGAACGCATCGACGCAGAGTGCGCTGGTGCCGCTACAGTGATCGGCCGCGTCGTTGTCGCACTCGGCGCCCTGAGACGAACCGGTGCCACAGAGCGTCGCCGCGGCCTTGAAGCCGTTGTCAGCACATGCACCGGAGCCGTTGCACTTGTCCTGATTGACGCAGGCGCTGCCGGCATCGCCGCAGTTGAAGGTGTTCGCCTCGTTGTTCGGGGAGCAGACGTTCGAGCTGCCGGAGCAGGTATCGGGATTGCTGCACTCGCTGTCGGCGGAGCTGCCGCAGGTCGTTCCGGCCGCGTCGAATGCGTCGACGCAGGCAGCGCTGGTGCCGCTGCAGTGGTCGGCCGCGTTGTCGTCACACTCGGCGTTCTGCGAAGTACCGGTGCAGGTCGTCGCCGCCGACTTGAAGCCTTTGTCGGAGCAGGCGCCCGCGCCGTCGCAGAAGTCCTGGTTGATACATGCGCCACCTGCGTCGCCGCAGGTAACGGTCGTGAGCTCGTTGTTGACGTTGCAGACCTTGGTCGACCCGTTGCACGTGTCGGGGTTGTCGCAGACGGTGTCGGCGTTGCTGCCGCAGGTCGCATTCGCCGCCTTGATGCGGTCGATGCACTGCCCGGTCGCGTTGCAGGTGTCGGCGGCATCGCAAGCGGTGGCGCTGCTCGAGCCGCAGGCTGTGTTCACCGCGACCGGGGTGAAGACGCAGCCGACCGACGGGGTGCACGAGTCGGTCGTGCAGGTGCTGTTGTCGTTGCAGGACGCGGCGACGAGGCAGGTCGTGAGGGTGAACACGATCGGCTGCACCCGGCAGACGCGCAGGTCGCCGGCCGGCGTCTCCTCGCAGACCTGCACGTAGCAGGTCGACGTGTGCACGCCGCCAGTCGCGGCCGCCGTGAAGTCGAGGTCGGAGGGGCCCTGGCCGACGACCAGCTCACGCATGTCGCAGACGCTGCCATCGGTCAGCACGGCCATGTCGGCGAAGGTGCCAGCATTGCCGGTCGAGCTGACAAGCGCAGTCGAGATGCCGTTGGTGTCGCCGTCGGCGGCCGCGTCACCGTTGTAGGTGCCGGTGCTGGTGAAATACGAGGTCCAGGGGACCGTGATGGCGCCACCGAGGAGGACGTCGCGCGGGGCCGCGGTGAGGGTCGGCGGGTCGTTGTACCAGATGGTCATCGTGGCGTTGCCGCAACGCGCAGTCGGCGTCGTCGCGTCGCAGACCCGGTAGCTGACGATATAGGGGTTCGCGAGGGTCGTCGGCAGCGTGTTGTTGCCGGGGGTAAAGGTGATGACGTGGGTCGACTGGTTGACGGTCGCGGTGCCCGCGCCAGGGCCACCCGTCACGACGATGTTCGTGATCGGGTTCGATGCCGCGTAGGTGCCGGTGTAACCAGTGTCGATATCGTAGGTGACAGTGGCCTGACCAATCGCCGTGATGTGGGTCGTGCTCGGCACGCAGATGACGCCTTCGCACACGTCGAGGCGGCCGTTGCCGTTGCAGTCCTTCGTCGTGAGCTCGCACGAGTCGGGGATGTTGTTGTTGTCGCAGTCATTCTCAGCCTCGCAAACGTCGCGCACGACGCTGCGCATCGCTTCGATGAGGTCCGCGCCGCTGAAGTCGCGGGTCACGGTGCCGCCAGTCCCGTTCGCGAGTGTCACCGCGGTCGCCTCCACAGTCGGAGGCCCGAACAGCTGGGCGGTGTTGTAGTAGCCTGACGCGAGCACCACCGACGAACGCACCTTTTGACCGGCGCCGATCGTGACCGCGTTGTCGATACTCTCCTTGTCCGAGGCATCGGTTGGACCCGATCCGCAATAGGCACCTTCGTCCGAGATGAGCACCGCGAGCGGGATGCTGGCGAGGTACTGCGTCACCTGCGCAGTGGCGCTCATCGCGCCGGTGCCGCCGGAACAACCGCTGAACGTATTGCCGCTGCGGGAGGCACAGTTGACGAGCTGGCGGCCGTTGTTGTTGTTGGGCGCGGTGCCGAGCGTGGTCGCGATCTTGAGGGTCTGAACGCCGGTCGGGAACGTGCTTCCGTCGGCAACAGTGATCGTCGCCTGCGGCAGGCTCTGGGAGGTCGATCCGCCGGCGATCACGGTCGCCGTCGTGGCACGCTGCCCCCACGGATAATTGGCCGCCAGGATCGACGAACCACGTCCCCAGTCCTCCTGGGTGCCCGTCGCGTTGCCAACGCAGGTGCCGAGCGTGCTCTGGTCCTGGCCGAGGCTGTCGTTGCTTTGCGTTCCCAACAGATCAGTGCCGAGCGATGAGCCGAGGTTCGCCGGCTGCTGGCACGAGTAGAAGCTCGAGTTGTTGTTGTCGAGCGTGTAGATCTTCGCAATAACCGTGATGCCTTCGGCTTGCAGCGACGGGATGAGGCCACCCGCGCCCGTGAGGTTGTTGCAAAGCGTCGCGGCTTCGTCGCCCATCGATCCCGAGGTATCGACCGCGAACATCATCTCGACCGGCACCGAGCAGGTCGCGCATTCGTCGGGAACGCCATTCGTGTTGCAGTCGAACGAGGTTCCAGCGGCGATGTCGCACACGTCGGGAAGCAGGTTTCCATTGCAGTCGGGGAACGAGGCGCCCGGCACCAGCACCCGGCACACGTCCGCCTGGTTGCCAGTGGCGTTGCAGTTGTTGCCGCTGGCGAGCGTGCAGCGCGCATAAACGAACACCGTCTCGTTGGCAGCGACAGCGAGGATGCGGCCGTCGTCCGAGAGGTCGATGACCTGGGTCCCGTTCGCGTTGAACGAGAAGCCCGAGCCGATGGTGACCGCGGCGCTGAACGCCGTGCCGCCGCTTGCGGCGGTGGCCTGGATGCGCACCAGGTTGCCGTTGGCCAGCGCAACGATGAATGCGTCGTTGCCGGTCGCGCTCGAGTCCCACTCGATTCCGATCGGGGCACTGCCGAGCGTCACACCTGTGATCTCGGTCAGCGTTCCGGTGGCCTGGCCCAAGCCGCCGAGTGTATAGATCGTATTGTTTGCGTTGTCCGCGACCAGGATGTTCCGCGCGCCGACGGCGACATCGATGAAGCGCTGGTCCGTGCCGGTGTTCGGATCGCCCGCGATCTGTCGCGACACGCCCGCGTTGTTCACCGCGAACAGCACGTCGTTGCCGTTGCCGCTTGGCACGACGGTCTCGCCCGAGACCACGATGCTGCCACCGACCCAGGTCGAGCGGACCTTGTCGATACCGCCCGCCAGGTCGTTGTTGCTTCGCACGGCGTTGTTGGTTGCCAGGGTGCCCGTACCGCCGTAGCAGCCTCCGAACGTGTCGCCGTCGGTGACGGAGGAACAGAAGATCGCCTGCACGCCACTCGAGGACACGACTGAGAGCACTCCGGGCATCGTGAACCCGTTGGTGCCATTGTTCTGCACTTCGACGTTGCCGTTCACCAACGGCAACACCACGCCATTCGACGCGGAGCGAAGCGTGGTCGCGGGCGTGGCCCCGTCGTCACCTGGGAAGTCGGTCACCCAGCCAAGCGACTCCTGCCCTGGCACCACGCGATCCATGAAGCCGATGAAGCCGTTCGCGCTCGTGTGGTAGAGCGTGGGCGCCGACTCGACCGTGCCGCCAATCGCAATGGCGCCGACACCACCGATGCACCCAGTGAAGGTCGTCGTGGTCTTGCCGGTGCACGTGAGGGTCGCGACGCTGGTCGCGGTCTGCACCAGGATCGTTCCGAGCGTCGGGAAGTTGGTCGTGCTGGCCACGGTGATCGTGGCTTGCGGAAGCGTCGCTGCGGCGCTGACCGTGGTCGTGAGCTTGTCGTCTTGGTACGCAAGGCCGCGCAGGCCCGCCGTCTGGGTCAAGGTCTTCACGCGTCCGCTGTCGGCGCCGGTCACCTGGGCTCCGACGGCCACGACCCCCGTTCCGCCGATGCAGCCCGTAAAGGTCGTCGCAGTCGTCCCCGAACAACGGATCATCTGGGCGGCACCGGTGGCATTGACCACCGCGATCGTGCCGGTCGTCGGGAACCCGCTCGTGCTTGCGACGGTGAGCGTGGCTTGGGGCAGGGTAACTGCGGTTCCGACCGTGGTCACAGGTGCCGCGCCGTTCGGGCTGCGGCTCTTGATCGGTAGGCGGCTGTCGGCGTTCGGCGCGAGACCATCGCGCGACCCCCAGAAGATGGTCGCGTCCGGTCCGACGTTGACGGCCGTCGTATTACCGGCCTGACGCACCACTTGATCGGTCGCCAGGGCGCTGCCGGCCGTGCCGCCGGAGACGCCTGTCAACCGAATGTTGGTCTGCCCCTGCTCCTTGCTGGTGTACGTGAACGTCTGCTCGACGCCGTTGATCGTGACGAACACCGTCCCGCTTGGCGCGAACGGCAACGTCGTGACGACAAAGAGGTCGGCATTCGACAACGGCAAGGCCGTCCCGTTCGAGCCTGAGGAGACGGTACCGAAGCGGTTTGTGCTCTGGGTGAAGAGCGTCGTCCAGGCGTTGCCGTCGGTCATGGTCTGCGCTTGGGAGATCCCGGGCAGGGTGACGAATAGACAAGCGAAGAGGAGTCGTTTCAACATGGTCGGCCTCATTACGGCGCACGGGAAGGGCGTGCAAGCCTGCGGGGGCAGGTGCGGGGGGCGCGGGTGCGGCGCTCTCGGGCCACGGCGGTTTGCGCACGTGGGGCTTAGTGCCTGGTGAGAGCAGGCTGGGGTATCGATGAGAAAGGTGCGGCCGACAAGAAAGAAGGTCTCGGGCCACATGAGATGAGGATGGGCGGTAGGAGCCCTCCGGGGAGAAGCGCCTTCTGATACTAGGCGGGCGATCGAGTCGACGCAATCTTCGCGAGCTGCGCCTGAAACCAACTCGAGGTTGACCTCAAGGTTCTCTTATTGGCCCCAGTTGATCGTCACGCGTCGCCACGCACGAGCACTGCTCGCACCCATCCTCCCGGCTTTCGCAGACATACTCGAAGTCCGTCGAGCACATCTCGACGATCGGCTTGGCAGGGCAGGTACCGGCGGCACGCGAGGAACCGCAGCCGAGGCCGAGGCCGAGCAACGAGACGAAGGTCGCCAGCGACCGCATGTACATCCCCTGTCGCCGCGCTCGAAGCAGGCGGCGTCGGCGAAGGCGGCATGACCCGGACCGCGAGCGAGCACAACAAACCGCGCTCGACCCGCGCGCGGTGCTCTGCTAAGGACCGTGCCCCTGGCCCTTCCCGAGGACGTCCACGATGTCTGAGCCCCGCCCGTTCCGCCTCTACTCGACCCTCACGCGCGATGTCCGCGCCTTCACGCCGGTGAGCGAAGGCCGTGTCGGGCTCTACGTCTGCGGCATGACCGTGTACGATCGTTGCCACGTCGGCCACGCGCGGGCCATGGTCGTGTTCGACGTGTTCGTACGCTGGCTGCGCCACAACGGATGGGCCGTCGACTTCGTGCGCAACTTTACCGACGTCGACGACAAGATCATCGCACGCGCGAACGCCATCGGCGAAGACGCGATGGCCCTGGCCCAGCGCTACATCAACGCCTTCCACGAGGACGCTGCGGCGCTCGGCCTGGTGTCGCCCGATCACGAGCCGCGCGTGTCGACGTCGATCGACGACATCGTCAAGCTCATCCAAGTGCTGGCCGACAAAGGCCACGCGTACGCCAACGAAGGCAGCGTGTGGTTCGACGTCCGGACCTTCCCCGAGTACGGCAAGCTGTCGGGCCAGAACATCGACGAGCTGCGCTCGAGCGACGCGGACGCGGGCAAGCGCGACCCGGCCGACTTCGCGTTGTGGAAGGCCGAGAAGCCGGGCGAGCCGGCGTGGGAGTCGCCCTGGGGCCGCGGTCGCCCGGGCTGGCACATCGAGTGCTCCGCCATGGCGTGGGCCCGCCTCGGGACGAGCTTCGACATCCACGGCGGCGGTCTCGATCTCGTCTTCCCGCACCACGAAAACGAGGTTGCGCAGAGCGAGTGCGCGCACGGCGTGCCCTACGCCAACTACTGGACGCACAACGGTCTTTTGACCATGCAGAGCGGCCAGAAGATGGGCAAGTCGCTCGGCAATGTGATCAACGTGCAGGACGCGCTGGCCGCCTTCCCGGCGCAGGCGCTGCGCCTCTACTACCTGCAGAACCACTATCGCTCGCCGCTGCCGTGGGGCCCCGACGCCCTGCCCGACGCGCTCGGGATGGTGTCGCGCCTGTACGAGGCGCGTGAGGTCGCCGAGTCGTTCGAGGGCGATGAGCCCGCGGCGATCGTCGCCAAGGACCTCGGCGACGACGCGGCCAACGTGCTGCAGCTCGGCCTCGCGTTCCGCGAGAAGTTCGACCAGGCACTCGACGAGGACTTCAACACCGCCCAGGCGATCGGCCACCTGTTCGAGCTCGCGCGCGCCGTCAATCGCCTCGGCAACAACAAGAAGGCGAAGAAGCGCGCCCGCTCGGTGGTGCAGCCGGCGCTCGAGGCCTTCAAGCTGGTCGCGCGCGCGACCGGCCTCATGGCCCAGCCGACCGGCGAGTTCCTCGACGAAGTCCGCACCAAGCGCCTCGCCGCGACCGGCCTCGCGCGGGAGGACATCGAGCGCCTCATCGCCGACCGCGACACGATGCGCCGCGACAAGCGCTGGGCCGAAGCGGACCAACTGCGCGCCGACCTCGACCTGAAGGGCATCGTCGTCATGGATGGCGTCACTGGCGCCGAGTGGCGCGTCCGGGTCTGATTCGCACGCGCCTCGGTGAGGCGGGGCTTCCCTCGCGCGTGCGACGTCAGAGCGTCCGCATGTAGCGGGCGACATGCGGGAAAGCGACCTGCATCGCGTCCAGCTTCGGCGCGTGCGTCGCGCAGATCCCAACCAGCATCGTCAGCGCCCGCTCGAGCTCGTACCAGCCCTCCGGGTAGGCGATCGACTTCATCAGCGCGCGCTTCTCGCGGCGGTCGGGTCCGCCCTCCGAGATGCGCTCCATGAAGCCGCGGTCGACCTGGCCGGCGGCCTGGACGTCCATGCGCAAGAGCTTCCCGAAGGCCTCTTTGACGTGCCGCTCGACCAGCGCGCGGTCGCCGTTTTTCGCAATGAATCCCATGGTCTCGATGCCGCGCATGATCGCGTCGTCGTTCTTGCCGAGGAAGCCACCGAGCACCTGCACGAGCCCACGCATGATCGGCTCACGCACGTCCGTCGCCGAGCCGAGATCCAGCAACACGATCCGCACGCGACCGTCGGCGCCCTTCTGCACGAGGAAGTTGCCCGGGTGCGGGTCGGCGTGGAACCAGCGGTGCTCGAACACCTGCCGGAAGAACGCGTCGAGTAGCTTGCGAACCGCGTCGTGGGCCTCGACCCCGAGCTCGGCCATGGCCGCCGCATCGTTGAGTCGCACACCTTCGACGAAGTCCATCACCAGCACCGCTTCGCGCGTCAGCTCGCCGTGCACACGCGGCAGCACCACCTGCGAGTCGCCGGCAAAGCTCGCGGCCATCTTGCGAATCGCACGCGCCTCGGTGCGCAGGTCGGTCTCGCGGCCGAGCATCTGCCCGAGCGACGAATGTAGCCGATCCAGTTCAGCAATCGGCACGAAGCGGCGCAGCACGGCCAGCGCCCAGCCGATCACCTTCAGGTCGACGCGCAGGGTCGTCTGCACATCGGGGTAGAGCACCTTCACGGCGACATCTTCGCCCGCATGCGTCCGCGCCCGATGCACCTGGCCCAGCGACGCCGCCGCCAGCGGCCGCTTGTCGAACTTCGCGAACACCACGTGCAGCGGCCGGCCATAGGCGCGGAACAGCGCCTCGTCGATCTCCGCGAACGAGCGCGGTGGCACGCGGTCCTGCAACTTCTCCAGCTCGCGCACATACGCCTCGGGCAGGAACGACCCGAGGGTCGACAACATCTGCCCGAGCTTCACGTACACGCCGCGCAGCCGCGTCGCCCCGAGATAGAAGCGGCGCGCGTTGGCCGCATGCACGCGACCCCAGCGGCGCTCGGCCACGCCGCGGCCCCAGGCGGAGCCGCTCAGGCTCCAGGTGATGGCGCGCTGCAGGTAGCAGCTCGACACGATCCACGAAAACCAGAAGCTCGCGCGGCACAGGCGAATCGCCGCCGCGACCCGCGACACCCGGCGCTCGCCGAACGCGATGGCTGTCCCTTCGTCGGCCAGCTCATCACCATCTCGCACCGCTTCGTTCATCGCACGCACCGCGTTCATGCCGACCCCTTCACGACGTTCACAGCCACGTCCCTCCATCCGTTATCGGCCTGGTCTTGGAGCGCGTGTTGTCCGTACGTCGCAGGGAGCGGCCGCCGCCCGTTGGGTAAACGGCGCGCCAACCGATTTCCGATCCCACACCCCGATTCACCGCGCTACAACCCGCCTCGATGCCGTGGCCGCTCCTAATCGCGCTGGTGCTCAGCGCAACGCCCGACCCCAGCGACGATGCTCCGGAGAGCAACGACAGCCGCACCCTGGTCCGCGGCGGCCGCTTCGACCCGACCCCGACCGCGGTGCTGGACCGCGACCGCCTCGCCGAGACCGCCGGCGGGGACCTCGCCGCAGCCCTCGACTCCGAGCCCGGCCTGACGGTCACACGCCTCGGCGGGCTCGGTATGTTCTCGACCGTCAGCATCCGTGGCTCCACGCCCGAGCAAGTCCTGGTCGCACTCGACGGCATCCCGCTGAACCCCGCCGATGGCGCCCCGGTCGACCTCTCGACCTTGCCGGTCGGCCCGCTCGACGCGGTCGCCATCCATCGTGGCCGCGCCCCCTGGTCGCTCGGCCTGACCGGGCTTGGCGGCGCCATCCTCATGCGCACCCGCTCGCCCGACACACTGGTCGCCGACGCCGACCTCACGCTCGGCGCCTTCCAGACGGCCGGATTGCGCACCTTCGTCGGCGCGCCGATAGCCCTCGGCAATGACCGCTCGCTCGCCCTATCACTCGCTGTCGACGGCCTGCACAGCGCCTCCGACTACCGCTTCGTCAACGACAACGGGACCGCCTGGACCAGCGCCGACGATCACACCGACACCCGCGAGAATGCCGCCGCGAACCAGCTCGACATCCTCGCTCGCGCATCCCTTAAGCTCGGCGACCTCGACCTGACCGTCATCGACCTCTACACCGAAGTGCGTCGCGGCCTCCCGAGCCTCGGCGTCACTCCGACCCGAGCCAGCCGCTTCGCGCTGACTCGCCACCTCATCGCCCTACGCCTCGACGCGAGCCCCGGCCCGTTGCTGCTGTCCGCCACCACATGGCTCGCCGCGAGCGCCAGCGACGTGTTCGATCCGCTCGGCGAGATTGGCCTCGAGCGTGGCCACTCCAACGTCGACTCACTCGTACCCGGCGCGGTCGTCACGCTGCGAGTGCCGCTCGCCCTCTCACGCAGCCTGCGCCTGGTTCCGTCGATCCACGCCGCCTATCGCCTCGAGTCGACCAGCGGCAGCAACGTCACCACCTCCGAGCGCCACATCGGCTCGCTCGCGGCCGAGTTCACGCTGCGCCACGCCAGCGGCCTCGAGCTCGCGACCGGCCTGCGCGGCGAGTTCACCTCCACCGACGACGCGAGCGCCGCCGCCTTCCTCGAAGGCGCCTATGCCTTCGACCACCTTCGCGTGTCGCTCGCCGCACGCCGCGCACCGCGCCTGCCGAGCCTCTTCGAGCTGCACGGCGACACCGGCCTGGCGCTCGGCAACCCCGACCTCCGCCCCGAGTCCGCCAGCACCCTCGAGGCGAGCCTGCGCTGGGAGACCCCCTCCTTGCCGCTCGCACTCTCGCTCTTCGCCTACGCGACCTGGGCCACCGACCTCATCCAGTTCATCCAGAATGCGCAAGGCGTGACCCGCCCCGAGAACCTCGCCTCGGCCCGCATCCTCGGCCTCGAGCTGCAGCTCGAAGCGACGTTCTTCGACCGCCTCCACCTGCGCAGCAGCCTCGCCGCGATGGACGCGATCGACACCTCGAACATCGCCGCCCGCAGTGGCAACCACCTGCCCTCGCGTCCGACCCTCGCGACCTCGCATCGCCTCGAATTCCGCCAGCCCGACGCGGCGCTCGGCGACCTGCATGGCGCGATCGGCGTCTACCTCGAGCTCGACCATGTCGCCGGCAATCACCTCGACTTTGCCAACCTCGTCGCCATCCCGCCGCGCACCCTCCTCGGCGCCGGAGCCTTCGTGCGCAGCGACCACGCCGAGGTCCTCCTATCGCTCTCGAACCTGCTATCGGACCGCGTGCAGGACCTCGCCGGCTATCCGCTCCCGGGCCTCACGACGATGTTGTCCCTGCGCCTCACGACGAGCCCCGAATGAAGCAACCCTCCCCCGCCATCTTCGCCTTCGCCGCCACAATCGCGGCCTGCGACAGCGACCCCGCCCGAGAGCCTCTGCCGCCGCGCGACCAATGCGTGCTCGCGGTCGTTGCGAGCGACTTCAGCTCGACCGCCGTCTCGCTGCTGACCAGCGATGGCAGCCTGTGCGCGCCCGACATCATCACCTCCGGCAGCCGCCCGCCGGGCCTCCTCACGGCCCTCTCGGGCGACGTCGTCTTGCCCTCCGAGCCCGACCCCGCCGGCCTCCTCCACGTCCTCGATCGTTATCCCAACGGCGTCGTCACGACGGTCGACCCGACGACCTCCGAGGTGCTCGCACAGCTCGCGGTAGGCACGCTCAGCGACCCGCACGACATCGCTTTCATCGATGGACCTCCATCGATTCTGCTCACCCGCATGGAGTACACCGACCCCAGCACTACGACTCAAGGCTCGGATCTCCTGCGCGTTCCGTTCGCCACCTCCGACACGACGCGCGTCGACCTCACCGCCTACGCCGACCGACCGCGCATCCCGGGTCAGCCCGACTACGACCCGATGCCCGACCGCTTTGCGCGCGCCACCAACCGCCTCTGGGTTGGCCTCACGCACCTCACCAGCGACTTCAAGCGGGCGGCTCCCGGCCGCGCTCTCGCGCTCGACCCCACGACCCTCGCGGTCACCCACACGCTCGATCTCGCCCCACTCCAGAACTGCGGCACCATCGCCGCGTCGGCCGCAGACGCCGGTCTCTGGGTGGTCTGCTCCGGCCTCTTCCGCGCCAACCCGAGCGGTCCGCAGATCGCATTCTCGGGCCTCGCCTGGCTGGCGCCCGCGCTCCCCGCCGGCTCCGCCGCGAGCCCGACCTGGCTGCGTCGGGCCGCCGACCTCCATCCCGAAGACGTCGAAGCCCGCCCGCTCGGCTTCACGCTCGCCGCCCTCGATGACGAGCACGCCATCGTCGTGGCACTCGGCGACCTCGCGACCGACCTGCCCGACCGCCTGCTGCTCGTCTCACGCAGGGCCGGCACCGTCGTCTCGATCGCCGAGAGCCGCGCCGCCTACGAATTCGGCGCCGTGCTACCGCGCCCGAACGAGCGGCTCATCCTGGTCGCAGACGGCAACCCGTACGACCCGCGCGTGCGCCGCTTCACCTGGCCGACCGCCACCGACCCAATCGAAGAACTCGACCCCGTCGACATCTCTCCAAGCGGCCTCCCGCCCCGCCACCTCGCCGTCTTCCGCTGAAGTGAGGCGCCAGAGCTCAGCGCGAGATCAGTGTCCGCCCAGGCCACCCTCGGGGCCGGGGCCCATCGAGCCGTCACTGCCGTCGAGCATGAAAAACTTGGTGGCCATCTCTTCGAGGTAGGCGCGGTGCGAAGGCTCGCCGAGGTGCAAGCGGTACTCGTTGATCACCTTGATCTGCATGTCGAGCCACTCGATCCAGGCGCGTTGGGACACCTGCTCACGGATCTTGTCCGCGAAGGGCCCAATGAAGGTGAGGCGCGAGGTGATCGCGGGCAGCTCCTGCTTGAAGCGGGAGCACATGACGGTAGCGGGGGGCGGAGTGGTGCTCATGGGGGCCTTGTAGGCTCGCGAGCCCGCGAGGGCAAGTGCGGGACAGCCACATCACCCAGACGGCTTCACGGGTCGACGCGCAAGCGCATGATGAAGGGATCGCCTTCGCCGTTTTGCGTTCGGTCCGCAGCACCGCGCGTGGTCGGGAGCTCGGCAGATTGGCTTCTATCGATGAGCACATAGAGGTCGCCGTCGGGGCCGAACTCGCTCATGCCCACGGCCTCATCGAGGCGGCCGCCGAAGTAGGTCGCATACTCGATGAGCGAGCCGTCGGGGCTGAGCTGCAAGAAAAAGTAATCATGAGTGAATCCCCTGCCTCCGCGGGTGGCCTGAAGGGCGTCGTCGGTCACTGGGAAGTCCTCGGATAACGTCTGACCAGTGACCCACGCGCTACCACCAGGCTCGACCGAGACGCCCAGCGCGAAGTCGTCGTCGTTGCCGCCGAAGTAGGTCAGGTAGTTCGCGCTGCCATCGGGCCTGAGCGACAGCACATAGCCATCTTGCGCGCCGAAGTTCTCGGGTCCGACGACGCCAGCGGTGGTTGGCAGGTCGTACGACGTCGTCGCGCCCGTGACGTAGACATTGGCCTTCGCATCGACCCCGAGGTCGAACGCCAGGTCCCAGCTGGTGCCTCCGATCACCGCCGACCAATCGAGCGCGTCGCGCTTCGCGTAGGGATCGAACTGCGCGACGAAGCCGTCGCCACCGCCGCCGCCGGCGCCGAAGGTCGAGGTCGCATACATCGGCACGTAGCCATCACCACGCTCGGACGCCGTCCAGCCGTCGCTGCCGGTTGCGAAGTCGTCCTTGGCACTACCGGTGACCTCGACCCAGTCGAGCGCTGCGGCACCGTGCGACGGATAGAGGCCGTCGAGATCCGACCAGGCGCCATCCGATGTGACACGAAAACGGATGACCACGTCCATCCCAAGATAGTCGGGCGGGACGTCGACTGCGAAGTCAGCGAAGCCTTCGGTTGTGCCGGTGAAGCCGTCGATCGTCTCGAACGGGCCATCTTCGGAAGGCGCTATCTCGACCGAAAGGTAGTCGTAGTCGAGCTCGAGATCGAAGCTCGCCGAGAACCGGATCGTGCTCGCCTCATGCCCCAGCGTGAAGCTCTTGGCGAGCCGCTGATCCCAGTCGTTGCCATAGCCTGGCGCCGCCACCCAACCTTCGCTCGCGGCCTCGTCCGCGCCGACGCCGCACCACATTACGCCGCTGCCACCTTTGCAGAGGCCTGGCGTGACGCAGGTGCCCTGTGAGCAGAGCGCACCACTCTCGCTGCAATCGACGTCGATGCCGCACGACTCACCGCGGCTGGACACCGCCCCGACGCATGTCGCCCCCCTCGCGCAGCCCGCGTCGTCGGCGCACACGAGCGTGTCGGCCGGCCTCCAGAAGTGCCCCATCGGAGGGAACGCGAAGTACTCGCCGCAAGCTGCCACATGGCTGCCGGCCCACTCGACGTCGTGCGCGAAGTCGAAGTCGCTGCCGCCGAGCAAAGTGCTCATCACCAGGTCGCCCTTACGGTGGCTCCGCCCCGCCAACGGACGCGTGACGTCGAGCACGACGACCATCGCCTCCATGCCGCCCACGGGCGTGTGCTGGAACGCATTGGCGGTGGTCGGGAAGTCGACGGAGTCGGTGCCACCGCCCATCGCGACCACCACATCACGCCCGGTCTCGCGCAGCGACACGGCGAACAACCACTCCTGCCCCGAGCCACCAAAGTAGGTGCCGTACGCGAGCCCGCGCCCGCTCGCATCGAGCACGGCCAGGACCCCGTCACCACAACCATTTTGCGTCGGTCCCGGTGTCACACAACCACCGTTGTAGCTCGTATCGAAGCCGTTCGGCGTGACCGGGAAGTCGACCGCCGAGGACATGCCGGGCACGTACAGCCTGCCCTCACGATCGACCGCGGGGTGCCCGATCTGGTTCGAGGCCGGGCCCCCTTCGGCGTTCGTCGCGCCGCCGAGGAACGTCGAATACATGACGTGGCGTCCGTCCGGGCTGAGCTTGGTCGCAAACCACATCTGAGTGTCCTCGGAAGCCGTGCGAATGAACGCGCCGTGGCTCGTGGGAAAGTCGGTCGCACCTGCGTAGCCGACGATGTAGGCGGCGCCTTGGCGGTCGACAGCGAGGCCGATCCCGAAGTCGTCGCCCGAGCTACCGAGCCACGTCGCCCAGGTGACGACGGGGTCTATCACCAACACGGCATTCCGATCGTACGCTCCGATGGCGAACCCGACATGCCCGTCACGCAGCACATAGCGGCCACTCACGGTCACATCGCCCTGATGCAGGCGTGGCGCTTCCTGCACCACCTCGACCCCGCCGCCGAGGTCGTGATGCAGCCGTCCGGCCGCGTCGATCGTCGGCCCATCGTCGCCCTCGAAGGTCAACTCGAACGCGCCCGGGTCAGCGCCGGGCTGCACTTCGATGTCGTATTCGAGGCGCGTCGGGTCGCCGTAGAACACGACGTCGATGCCCGGTTGCACATCGCGATAGCGCACGCGCTGATACGTCGGCACGCCGGTTGTCCAATGCGCCGCATCGGCACCGATGAGGTAGCTCACGACACCCTCGCCGGGCTCTTCGCCGACCAGCTCGGGCTCGACCGCGGCACCCGCGAAGCGCATGCGCAGCGTGTGATCGCCCGGCACCACCAGCACCGCCTCGCGAGCCGTCAGGAACAGCGCCGAGTCACCCCGCCGAGCGACGAATACGACGCTCGGGTCGACCTGGCCCTGATTGACCTCGAACACCAACGGCAACGCAACCAACGCGGCCCGGGCCCGCGCCGACTCCGACAGCGCGGTGGGCCCGGTCGGCGCCTCCGCCCGCGCATCGACCCCGACAAGCATGGCAATGAACGACGAGCACACGACGCGCGCGAACAAGTTGAGCATGACGGCCCTCCAGAGTGGATCGCCACGACTATAAATCGCTTCGATTCCGGCCACAACGCCATGGGTCGGAAGCTCGGACTACCGAACCCTGATTCGCGGGCAGCCTGACTTCGTCAGGCCTTCGCTCACGAATCAAACGCTGACGCCGTGCACCCAACCACGGATGGCCTGGATCTCCGGCCGCCACGCGTCATCGTCCATGCGCAGCTCCATGAACTGCTGGAACAGCGCGTGGACCGTGTCCTCGATCTCCTCGATCAACATGTACCGCTCGTAGAGCTGGTCATCGTCCTCGCGCGACAGCAGCGCCGGGATCTTCACGCCCGAGATCCCGAGCGTGTCGGCCTTCACCGACAGCGTCCACTGCTTCTGCCCCGACACCAGCCGCAGCCGCGCGTCGGATACCAGCTTGCCATTCAAGAGGGCCGCGTGGGCCTCGCTCGTCTCGGTCGGATTCTCCGCCTTGATGACATTCGACTCCTTCACGTCGCCCTGCGCTTCGAGCGTGATCTTCGCGTCGAACCACACCTCGATCTGCCCGCCCTCGCCGCCTGGCATCTGAAAGACTCCGCTCTGCTGCGAGCTCCGATACCAGAGCCAGGTGAGGAACTCGCGACCGAGATAACGCGTCGAGTTGATGCGATTGATGATGTCCATATCGGCTCCCCGCCTAACCTGCGGCCTGCGACTTGCGCTTGCGCTTGCTCTCACCTGGTGGTGCCGACATCGCGGCCGGCTCCAGCTCCAACAAGCGCTCGAGCGCTTCCTCGCTGATCCCGAGCTGCTCCAGTTGCGCGTACGGGTTCTTCTCGATCGGCTGCAGCCCGAAGGTCTCTTGGAAGAAGTCGACGAACTGCTCATTGACCTTCTTGTTGGTCGACCACAGCCACACGACCCCGCGCTCCATGTTCCACACGACATCGTGGGTCTTGATGTTCGGCAGCGCCTTCTTCTTGAGCTGGCGCTCGAGGTTCTCTTTGACCTCCTCGATCTCGTTCTTCGAGAGCTTCTCCTTGCCCGACTTCTTCTGGTGCTCGGCGACCGCCTTGCGCACGTGCAGCTTGAACGCCGCGGCCGGCAGCCGGATCGTGTCGTGCCGCACCGCGCACATGAGGTAGCTGCCCCACAGCACGTCGTTGATCTCGAAGTCGGTGTTGAAGGGGTCGGCGATCGTCACCCACCCCATCGACTCTTCGTGCTCGAGGTCGACGTTGATGTCGACGAAGCGATGCTGGCGCAGCGCCTCCAGGTACGAGACTTTGAAATCCTTCGGGATCTCGCCTCGCACGTAATAGCAGGTCATCGTGATCGTACCGGCCAGCGCGCCCATCTTTTGCTCCCCATAAAGGCAAAGGGCCGAGCGAGCTCGACCCTTCACCAGACTCTCGCGGCTTCGAGTACCTCGTTACCGCGACCACGTCATATTTCGGCTGGAATTTCTGGCTGCTCTCGCCTCGCCACGGCTTCGCCTGCTCGGCGAATTTCTGGTTGCTCTCGCCTCGCCACGGCTTCGCCTGCTCGGCGAATTTCTGGTTGCTCTCGCCTCGCCACGGCTTCGCCTGCTCGGCGAATTTCTGGTTGCTCTCGCCTCGCCACGGCTTCGCCTGCTCGGCGAATCCGCGAGGTCGACAGCGTCTCCGAGGCTCAATTTCCGATGATGAACTCGACGCGTCGATTCGCCTCGCGCGCTTCCTTCGTGATGCCGATAGCCGCCGGCCGCGTCTCGCCGAAGCCCGTGCCCGTCAGCCGCTCCGCCGCGACGCCATTGGCGACGAGCCACGCGACGACCGACTTCGCGCGGTCGTCCGACAGCTTCAGGTTGCGCTTGTCGTTGCCCACGTCGTCGGTGTGCCCTTCGACTGCGATCTTCTTGATGTCGGGGTTGGCCTTCAGGATGCCGGCGACCGCCTCGACCACCGGGAAGCTCTCCGGCTTGATCGTCGCCTTGCCGGTATCGAAGAAGATCTTCTGCATGATCACGATCTTGCCGGCCTCAATCTTGGCGAGCGTCTCGTCCGGACAGCCGTCGTCGTCGTCCTTGCCGTTCCACGTCTCGGGCTGCATCGGGCACTGGTCGGCCACGTCGGGGATGCGGTCCTTGTCGTTGTCCGGGTCGGGGCAGCCGTCGTCATCCTCGAACTCATCGACGTCCTCGGCCGCGTTCGGGCACTTGTCGTCCGGGTCGAGCTTGCCGTCGCCATCATTGTCGAGGTCGGGGCAGCCGTCTTCGTCTTGGTGCTCGTCCTTGTCCTCAGGGTCCTGCGGGCACTTGTCGGCACCGTCGAGGATCCCGTCGCCGTCGTTGTCCGCCTCGGGGCAGCCGTCGTCGTCCTGGAAGCCGTCCTTGTCCTCGGGCTCGACCGGGCACTTGTCGAACTCGTCGAGGATGCCGTCCTCGTCCGCGTCGATGATCTTCTCGGGCTCGTAGGCGACGCCAGCGAAGACGCGGAACTTGGTGTTGCCGTAGCCCTTGGTAAAGCCCGAGCCACCGCCGACCGTGAACGAGAGGCCGGTGTCCGGCAGGTGCAGGCGGCCCGCGAGCAGGCCTTCGAGGTGGGTGTTGTTCGACGTCGACCAGTCGGCCGACGCGCCGTAGACCTCGCCCAACACCTCGAGCTCGCCCGGCACCACGCCGTAGCGACCACCGATGCGCCAGAAGAACTCGCTGCCGGCCTGCGCGAAGCCGTACAGATTCGAGTCTGCATCCGACGTCGTGCGCACGCGATAGCCGATGTTCGCCGCGACGATGAAGTCGCCGATGACATAGTCGGCGGCGACGGTCGGAGCGATCTGGAAGCCGTCGCTGACGAAGCTGTCCGAGTCGCCGGTCGGCAACGTCAGGTCGAGGCTCGCAGCCAGGCCGAAGCCCTTCGCGTCGCGCTCACGCTCGAGGATCGCGACCTTCGGCGAGAGGCGGATGTCGCCCAACGTGAACGACGAGACCTCGGGGTCGAGCGCGATGAAGCCCTGCTTCTCGCCCGAGTTGATGAGGAACAGCGGGATCGACAGGCCGATCGACAGCCGGTTCCAGAGGGCAATGCTGCCATACAGGTCGGCCGCGAGCTGGTCCTGGATCACCTCGTGCCGGAGGTCGCCCTCATCGGTCGTGTCGACGAACACCAGCGCGTTCTTGCCGAAGTGCAGCAGCAACCCGACGCCCCACTGCGTGTGCTCACCGATGTCGGTGGTCAGCGTCGACAGGAGGTCGCCGATGTGCGCCGACGGCCGAAACACCTGTACGTTCACGGTCGGGTTCTCGGCCCGGGCCGTGCCCGCCAACGCCATCGTGCCAGCGGCGACCGTCATCAGTGCTCGTCGGAGCTTCATCTCGACTTCCTCCGATTCGAGGCACCTGGAGCTACCCTCGAATCCCGTTCGCGAAGGCCGCGGAGCGGCTGCCTTCGCATTGTTTTCTTGCGGCTGTCTTCACGACCGAAGTCCCTGATATCACGGCCCTTCGCGGCATGAGCCGGGGGACTCTAGCAGGGACCGCCATCCCGCACAACCGCAACCTATGCGCCCGTATGCGCCCGCTAGAGGGGCGAACGTGGTCGCCCGACCGCATCCGACGACCGTATCCGACGACCGCCTCCGAACCGAGCCGCTCAGTCCCCGACCTCGGGCTCGTCGACCTCGGCCGCCCCACGCGCCCGCACGCCCGGCACGACCAGCCCCCGCGGCACGAAGAAGCCGCGTTGCCACGCGCGATGCAGCCGGTCCGCCCGCCGCCGTCCGAGCCCATGGATGGTGCGGTCGATCTCACCGGGCGGCTGGTCCAGGAGCCCGCGCTTCTCCAATGAGTAGATGCGCTTCTCGATCACCCCATCGCGATGTTGCGGCGGTATCAGGAAGCGCGTCGCATCGCCCAACACCAGGTCCAGCGCCGCCGGCCCGATGCCCGCGCCGAGCAGCACCGACCCCGCGACCATACACACCACGAAGTGCCGCGTCTCCAGCGGCAGGTCCTCGGGCAGCGCCTCCATCACCTGCGCCTCCAGCCCGAGCGCCACCGCCCCGAGCAACCACAGCGACGCTGGCATGCCCGGCCCAGCCGCGACCACCCCCACACCGCCACACGCAGCCGCTGTCGCGCTGGCGAAGCAAGGCAACCCTCGAAGCGCTGGCGACACCACGAACGTGACCTCGCGCGCCGGCTTCCAGCGCGTGTCGAAGCCGGCCATCGCGGCCGCCAGTGACGGCGCATCCCTGCCCTCGCCCGCCTCGAAGCGCCGCTGATACCAGCCACGCTCCGACTCCGGCCCGTCCGCTACCTCGGCCCCGAGTGCCTCTGCCACCGTCGTCCAGGCCACCTTCGGCGGCAGCCGCAACCGCAGCGAGCGCCGCAGTTGTTCCTCGGTGCGCAGATAGCCCGGCGTGACCTCGTAGCTCTCGCCGCCCAGCCCCAGCCGGTGCAGTCGATAGCCCGCTTCGAACGCCGCATCACCTTCGAGCGCCCGCGCCCAGCCTTCGACCAGATCACCCACGGCTTACCCCCGCCATCGCAACCACCCGCGCGACCACCGCGCGCACTTTCGCCACCGTCTCGGCCAGCCCACGCTCGCCGACGTCGCGCGGCACATGCATGAACACCGCGGGTCGCGCTGGGACTGTTGCAGCGCAAGCGGCCAGCAGCGCCTGGTAGGTCGCGTTGCAGACATAGCCGCCGCAATCCTCGGAGACCCACACAGCGACCGCCTCGGCCCACGCATCGACCGGCACGCGCGTCGCCAGCTCCGGCCCGAGCTCGCGCCCATCCCACACCTCGCCATGCACATCGGGCCGCGCGCTGGTCACCGCTCCATGCGCCCGTCGCTCGAGCCGCACGTCACTGCCGCGCCACACGCCAACAGCCACAGCACCGATGCAACCCGGCTCGCCGACGAGCCGCGCGATCGTCGCACGCGCCTCTCCAAATGCTGTTGGCAGCGCCACCCCGCGCACCCGCACGCCTTCGATCTGCGCGCCATCCAGCCCCGTCGCGACGAGCCCCGACGCGTTCACGGCCACATCCGCGAACGGCCCGAAGCCGGTCACCAGCACATGCTCCTCGCCGGTCGAGGTCGCGCTCAAGGCAGCTGGGCCGACGCCGCGTTGTCGCCCCACCAGCTCGTCCAGTGCTTGCGGTTGCGAGCCGGCGGACGGGCGCGCCAGTCCTCATCGTGCCCGGTCAGCTTGACCAGCGCACGCCAGGCGCACATCCGCACGTGGCCCTTGCCACTGTCGAGCATCTTGATGAGGCGACCGACCCCGTCCTTCGAGTGCATGCCCTTCGCGAAGGTCTTCTTGCCGCCGAGCCCGTCCTCGATCCACTCCATCGCCCCGACCTTGCCTGCCTTCGACAGCCAGCCGCGATAGGCAGCGGCGCTCTTCAACGCATGGCACGTGAGGTACGCCAGCGTGTCGAGCCCCGCCTTGCGCACGCTCGCGTCCTTGTCCTCGGCCAGCGCCAGCACGGTCGACACATGCGACTCATTGCCGTGATCGCGCAGCACCGCCAGCGCCGCGATCTTCACCTTCGGGCCAGCGCCTTTGAGTGCCTTGGGATGCAGCAGCTTCTCGATGCCGCCCGACGCCAGCGTGCGCTCTGCCAGCGGCAGCAGCGACTCCGTGTCGAGCTGCGGGATCGCCGCGAACAGCTCGGTCGCCCAACCCGCGTCCTGCACCACCGGCAAGACCTTCACGATGCCGTCCGCCGCCTTCGGATCCTCGAGGCCGATGACCGTCGCCAGCGCCGCCTTGCGCAGCTTCTTCGAGTCCGAGGAGAGTGCCGCGAGGATCGCATCCAGCTCGCTCGCCGCACCCATCGCCGAGAGGCGCTCGAGCGCGCGGATCTGCAGCACCTCGCTGCCCTTGCCGGTCATCTCGAGGATGCTCGCGACCTGGCGCGCCGCCGCAGCGTGCTCCCGATCGCCGGGGTCGACCCAGGCCCGCACCGGCCCCTTATTGAGGCACCCGTACAAGCGGTCTTCGACCGTGCAGAAGAGGCGCACGTGAAAGTGGTCCGCGTGCGGGTTCGAGTCAGTCGGCTGATGCAGGAGCTCGCTCAAGCGACCTATCGTTTCGCTCTTGATGCCCGCCTTGCGCGCCTCGGCCAGGAGCTTGTCCTTCAGCCACGCAGCGACGAACACATACTGCACACGCGCCTCGCGGTCCTCCGCCAGCGCGACCAGCAGCGCCAGGTTGCGCGGCAGATCGAACTTCACCCTGCGCCCACCCGGACCGGTCGCAAGCCCATCGGCATCGAACGCATGAAATGGCATCGCGACCAGCGGCTTGCCATCGAGCGACGTCGCGTACATCCCGATGTCGCCGTCACGGCCCGCCTGATGCGACACCGACCAGGGGATCTTCTGCCCGCTCTCGAAGCCGAGGTTGCCGACCCCGAGCACCGAACCTGGGAACGCTTCGCGCACCGCTCCTGTCGCGTGCGTGACGACGTCGATGAGCTCTTGCGTACCGAAGTTGGTGTGGCGTCCCACCGCCGACGACAGCACCGTGTAGCCGGCACCCTTCGGCGTCAACTGCACCGCCCCGATGAGCTTGCCATCGTTGGTCTTGCCGAGGCTCGTCGAGCCCTTGGGCAACGTCAGGATGGCCTTCGCCTCGCGCTCGCTCGGCGCCGCCGCCTGTGCTGCGTGACCCATCAACGACATCGCGAGCAGGGCACCAAACGTGTTGCGCATGCGCGCCTGAACCGGCGATGCGCGGCTCGTCATCCATCCGCCGGTCATCGATTCAGGGCGAACCCGCACGCCATCCTCCACTCGCAGACTCGTGAGCGAGTCACCCTCATGAAGCAGCCCGCGCCTTGCCGCGCCGGTATCTCATGCATGCAACCGCTCGGGAGACCCCACCCCAAGCCGTTGCGATCGGGTAGACCTCGCTCCAAGGCGAAAACGTGTCAACTAAAATTTGCGCGCGCAATATGCAAATTTTCCTGCTTGACACCCCTCCTCTAGCTTTGGATATATCCCCCCGTACCAAGCACAAGCGGGGCTGCCCACCAGCTCTGACGACCACACGCGCGGCCCGTCACGCCCCGCAACGGCATCTCCGTTTTCCGTCACCAGGAGAGTTGTTCCTTGCAATCACAGGCGCCCGTCCTCAAGAAGAAAACCGCCGAAGACTTCTTCTGCAAGTTCCTCAACCGCGATGTCAAAGTCACCGAATGTATTGATGACTATGTCAACGCGAACTCTCTCAACATCCGCCACTCACCGTGCTTCAAGTGCTCGCACGGACTGAAAGTCCGCCTCGAGTTCGCCAACAACTGACACCGCCCGGCCTTCGCTCCACCAAGCCAAGACCACTGACAGCGGCTTCGAAATCCACCGACTCCACAACGCCTTGGCAACCTTCGTTGCCAGGGCGTCGTCGTTTGTGCCACCGTGAGCAAGCCAACCACCTGCCGGGATGGCGAAATTGGTAGACGCAGGGGACTTAAAATCCCTCCCTCGTGAGAGGATGCGGGTTCGACCCCCGCTCCCGGCACCCGCCTAGAAAGCCAACGGGAGGCACATCACGCTGTCACACCGCAGACCCTCTCTCCCTCTCGCGCCACAGTGGCGCCACAGTTGGTGGAAAAGTGCGCGCACCTTGACCGCTTGGTCATCGACCAGCTGACCATGGGTCAACAAGATGACGCGCTGCGTCAGACTCCGCGTCATTTCCGTAACGCATTGCGTCAGACTCGCGTCATTCCCGATCTCGTTTTCCGTCTCTGCCCTGGAAAGCACCTGACAGAATGACGAAACCCCTTCGCACCCTTGTGCAGAGCGGCGTTGACCCTTGCGCACCCCGCCTGACAGAAGGCTGACAGAATTGACGAAAGTCCTCGACCGAGCCCGTCACCGACCTCGCTCGGTGCCGTTCTGCCAGCGCATCTCCATCAGAATCAACCGCCAACGGGTTGGTCCCGAGGTCACGCTCGGCCGCGTCCGACAAACGCGATCGCGCCGTCGGTCACGTTGGTGAGCGCGTCCACATCGCTCACGCCGTCGTCGCAGTCGAGGCTCAGATCGCCGTCGTAGTCGAGCACGTCCTCCGCCGCCGGCAGCGACGCCGCGTAGCGCGGCCCGGTGCCACACGTGATCTCGTCCGCGTCGCTGACCCCGTCGGCGTCTTCGCGATGTCCACGCAGTCGATCTGCCCGTCACCGTCGCTGTCATCCAGATTCGCCACGCGCGGCGTCGACATGTCGTCGCGGGTCGGTCCCGCAGAACGTCTCGACACCGTCGGCCACGCCGTCACGATCGCTGTCGTCTTCCGACCCGTCGCAGATCTCGTTGCCGTCGGGGCCGACCGGCAGCGACTCGGGATCCAGCACATGGCTCGCGCACCCGATCTCGCGTCCGTCGCTGTCCGCGATCAACGGGTTGCTCTCGCGGGCGTCCTGGCGCCCATTGCGGTTGGTCTTCCTGTCCGCCAGCCCGTCGCCGTCGCTGCGACGTCCCCGAAGGTCGGGCCCATCTGCGCCGCAACGCCCGTCGCGTAGCTCGGCGCAGCCTCGACCCCGTCCTCGATGCCGTCCTGATCGGCGTCCTCCGCCTTGGGCGAGGCATCGGTCGCATCGACGACCCTGTTCTTGTCCGCGTTCTCGACCCCGTCGGCCAACCCACCGCCGTCGGTGTCCTTCACACGCGGGCTCGATCCGATCGCAAGCTCGGTCACGTCGCTTACCCCGTCGCCGTCGTCATCGGTGTCGAGGCTCAGCGAGCGAAGAGAGCGCGGTGTGCCCTACACTCTCGTCGCTTGCTGCGACGGGCTCGAGCGCTTCCCTTTCGAGACCAGCACGCCGCACGCTATCCAATGATTGGCAAGAGCTGGCGCGCGAACGTATCGATGAGCCTCCGGACCTCAGAAGAGGGGAACGCGAAGCAAGGGGATATCCGATCCCAGACCAACGCCATCGAGTCCCTCAACTATCAGTTCCGCAAGGTCACCAAGATCAAGGGGCATTCCTCAATTGGGACGCCGCTACCGAGTTCCTGTACCTCGCCCTGCGCGAACGCGGAGCGCAAGTGGAAGGCGTCCCCGCCGGGATGGCGTCAGGCCTACCTGCAGTTCGTCGCGTACTTCGGCGAGGAAAGAACCTTGCGACCTAACCCAAAGCAGGTCGCCCATCTACTCGCCGACCTCGCCATCACAAAGACGCACTCGCGACCCCACGTCTCCAACGACAACCCCTTCTCCTCAGGGAGGAATCGTCGGGTCTACCAGGCCGACCGGTCGGCTCAGCGGCGCGCGAACGCGTAGATCAGCGCGATCAGGATGGCGACGCCGCCGACCAGGTAGAAGACCTGCTGGAAGGTCCACTTGCGCTTGGGGGCGTTCCCGACGCCCTTCTTGCCCGAGCCCACGGCTTTCTTGAAACCCGAGCGCATGCCCATGAGGGTGCCACCGCCCGAGGGCTTCGATTGCTTGTTCTTCTTGGTCGCGGTCATGCTGGCCTTGCTAGCGGATCGCGACCGGGGGGTCAACCGCGCGCGCACGCCTGAAGCGGAGTCGGGCAACGCTCGCCGCGAGTCGGGCAGCGCCCAGCCCGACTCGGACAGGAGATCAGTGCGTAGCGCAGTCGGCCGTTGGAGCCGCTCTGTGCGGTCGTTTGGTTGGATGCCATCGTGGTCGCAATGCGCGACGAGTGGACGGTAGAGAACCGCCCGGTGCACGTCGCGATCGCAGTTCCGCAAGGTCACCACGATCAAAGGGCACTCCCCGAATTAGGACGCCGCTATCAAGCCACTGCACCTCGCCCTTCGCGTACTTCGGCGAGGAAAGAACCTCGCGACCTAACCCAAAAATCGAGAGCACAGAGTTATCTACACCCTCGAGACGAGCCGCGTCACCGTCCAAGCCAACCCGGCTGTCACAACGTCAGGGCACGTAATACTTGGAGCGCTTCATGACCTTCATGCGTGCCTCGTCGGCCAGCGGATATTGCGCCAGCGGCTTGATGTCCGCCTTGCCGAGGCAATCGCGCAAAGTGATCTGCGAGCGCCGCGCCCCAAGGTCAGCCAGCACGAACGCCTCATCGTAAAGCGTGCGCATCGCCATGTAGATATAGCGCGCGCCGAGCACGGGCGACGACCACAGCTTGCGCTCGGCCTCCTGCTTCTCGAACTGGCGCGTGGTGATCTTGGCGCCCTCTTTCTGCTTGGCCTCGAGGTCGGCGAGCAGCGCGTCGATCTCCTTGAGCTTCGCCTCGCCCTCGGCTCCCAGTGCATCAGCCCCCACCCGCAGCTCGTCGACCAACGTGCAGAAGCGGCTCGCACCCGTGTCGAGGTCGGCCGGCGTCATCCCGATCGAGAAGCCCTCGATCTTGTCGATCAGGGACTTCAGCTGCTTCTTCTGCTCATCGAGCTTCGGGTCGAAGGGCACGTCCTTGGTCTGCGTGATGACGTTCTCGCGCTCGCCGTAGATGCTCTTCAGCGCCGCCTTGCCGTCCTTCCACACCAGCTCGTGCTTCTCGCGCGGGGTGTTCGGGTCGAGCTTGGGCTCGGGCTGGTTCTCACGCTCGGCCTCGAGCTTGGCGCGCTGCTCCTCGATCGTGAGCTCCGGCTCGGGGGCGACGTCGCTCTTCCAGACCTCGGGCACGCGCGTCGCGGCCGGACTCGGCGGCTGCTTCTCGCCGCAGCCGACCGTCGTCGCAGCCAGAACAATGCCCGTGAACGTCGTCAGGATCCTGATTACCATAGTGTTTTCCTCAGACGCCGGGATGGCGATGTTGCAGGCATGGCAGCGAGGCGCGGATGCGATCCTGGGCCGCGAAGTCGAGACGAGCGACGGCGAAGCCGGGGCCGTCCGGCGCGATGCAGAGCGGGATCCCCCACGGGTCGATGATCGTGCTCTTGCCGAAGGTGCGCCGCTTGCCGCCGTGAAAGCCGCTCTGCCCGGGGGCAATGACGAAAGTCTGCGTCTCGATCGCGCGGGCGCGTAGGAGCACCAACCAGTGGTCCTTGCCGGTGAACTCGGTGAACGCGGCGGGCACCGTCAGGATGCGTGAGCCGGCGTCGACGAGCTTGGTGTAGAGCGCCGGGAAGCGCAGGTCGTAGCAGATAGACAGCCCCGTCATGACCCCGCGGATGGCGGTCACGACGACCTCGTCGCCACGCGCGATGGTGTCCGACTCGCGCTGCGACTCGCCGTCCTTCACGTCGATGTCGAACAGGTGCAGCTTGCGATAGGTCGCGGTCACGCGCCCCGTCGGGTCGATGACGATCGAGGTATTGTAGTAGCGGCGCGCGTCCGGACCGAGCTCGGGGAAGCTGCCGACCAGCAGCCACACACCCGCATCGCGTGCGATAGCGCGCAGCGCGCTCAGGTTCGGACCGGACTCCACGTCATCGGGCGACACGCGCTCCATCGGTGCACCGGCGTCGGCGGACGAGCGCAACCAGACCGCGTTCTCGGGCAGCGTGACCAGCTCCGCGCCGGCCTTGGCGGCGCCCTCGACGTAGCTACGGATGGCGGCCAGGTTGGCAGCGACATCCTCGGTCGAAGTGAGCTGCACGACGGCGGCGGTCATGGTCGTAGGCGTCATCGCAAGCGGCTCCAGCCAAGCGGGCCGCATGATTGGCACAATCCAGGCGGGCTTTTCAAGTCGCGATGCCCGCGTTAGACAAGCCGGCGGAGGTTGTCCCATGTCGACTCGCATCACACGCATCCACGCCCGTGAAGTCCTCGACTCGCGCGGCTTCCCCACCGTCGAGGCCGAAGTTCACCTGGAGGGCGGCGCCATCGGACGCGCGCTCGTGCCGTCGGGCGCTTCGACCGGGAGCCACGAAGTGCTCGAGCTGCGCGACGGCGACGCGCACCGCTACCTCGGCAAAGGCACGCTGAAGGCGGTCGGCAACGTCAACTGGACGATCGCGAGCGCGCTCCTCGGCGCCGACAGTTTGGAGCAACGCGCGATCGATCAGGTGATGCTGGAGCTCGACGGCACCCCCAACAAGGCGAAGCTCGGCGCCAATGCGATCCTCGCGGTGTCGCTCGCGAACGCGCGCGCGGCGGCCCAGGCGCTCGGGTTGCCGCTGTGGCGCTGGCTCGGCGGGCCACAAGCGCACCGGCTGCCGGTGCCGATGATGAACGTCATCAATGGCGGCGCGCACGCCGACAGCGGCCTGGCGATCCAGGAGTTCATGCTGGTGCCGGTCGGCGCGCCCTCGTTCGCCGAGGGCCTGCGCTGGGGCGCCGAGATCTTCCAGCACCTGAAGAAGCGCCTGAAGAAGGACGGCCACTCGATCGCCGTCGGCGACGAGGGCGGCTTCGCCCCGCACCTCGCGTCCAACAAGGCCGCGCTGGAGTACGTCGCGAGCGCCGTCGGCGACGCGGGCTACGCGCTCGGCAAGGACGTCACGCTGGCCGTGGACGTAGCCGCCAGCGAGTTCTGGGACAAGGGTAAGGGCCGCTACGTGCTCGAGAAAGAAGGCCTCGAGCTCGAGCCTGCGGGCATGGTCGACTACCTCGCCGACCTGCGCGCCAGCTTCCCCGTCAACATCATCGAGGACGGCTGCGCCGAAGACGACTGGAGCGGCTGGAAGACGCTGACCGACCGCCTCGGCAGCACCACCCAGCTCATTGGCGACGACCTGTTCGTTACCAACGTCGAGCGCCTCCAGCGCGGCATCGATGAGGGGATTGCCAACTCGATCCTGGTGAAGGTCAATCAGATCGGCACCCTCACCGAGACCCTCGACTGCATCGCGCTGGCCCACCGCAACCGCTACCGCACCGTCATCTCGCACCGCTCGGGCGAGACCGAGGACACCACCATCGCCGACCTCGCGGTCGCCATCGGGTCGGGTCAGATCAAGACCGGCTCGCTGTCCCGGTCTGAGCGCATCGCCAAGTACAACCAGCTCCTGCGCATCGAAGAGGCCCTCGGCACCAGCGCGAAGTACGGCTGAAAACGACAACGACCGAGCAAGCCCGGCCGTTGTCCTTCCTATCGTAGCGGCCGAGCTTCCTCGGCCGAGCGTCTATGCCGTCGCCGGCGGGGCCGCCGGAAGACTCGGCGCGACCGCCAACGGGCGTGGCGGGTGCTCGAGCGCGAGCTCCAGCGCGTCCTGCATGCGCGACACGAAGTGGATCGTCAGATCCTCGCGCACGGCCGCCGGGATGTCCGGCAGGTCCTTCCGGTTGCGCTCCGGCAAGAGGATCATCTTGATGCCAGACCGGTGCGCCGCAAGGACCTTGTCCTTGATGCCGCCGACCGGCAACACCATGCCGCGGAGCGTGATCTCGCCGGTCATCGCGACGTCGCCGCGCACGCGCGTGTTGGTGAGCAAGCTTGTGAGCGCGATGAACATCGTCACGCCGGCGGACGGACCGTCCTTCGGGATGGCGCCCTGCGGCACGTGCACGTGCAGATCGAACTCTTTGAAGACCGACTGCTCGATGCCGTACTGGGCGGCGTTGGCGCGCAGGAACGACAGCGCGAGCTCGGCCGACTCCTTCATCACCTCGCCGAGGCTACCGGTGAGACGCAGCTTGCCGCCGCCCGGCATCTTCGACGCCTCGATGAAGAGGATGTCGCCGCCGCTCGCCGTCCAGGCCATGCCGGTCGCGATGCCGGGCAGCTCGGTTCGCTCGGCCGCGTCGGGGATGAACACCTCGGGCCCGAGGAACTCCGCGATGTTCGGGCCGTCGAGCTGGCGACCTTCCCAGCGATGCTCGACGATGCCGACCGCGACGCCGCGGTGCACGGCGGCGAGCTTGCGCTCCATGCCGCGCACGCCGGCCTCACGGGTATAGCTGACGATAACCGTCTCGAGCGCGAGATCGGTGAAGCTTATCTGCTTGTTGTCGAGACCATGCTCTTCGAGGAGCTTCGGGAGGAGGTGGCGCTTGGCGATCTCCTTCTTCTCCTGGAGCGTGTAGCCCGGCACCTCTATGACCTCCATACGGTCGAGCAGCGGCCCGGGGATGGTGTCGGCCTGGTTGGCGGTCGCGACGAACATCACCTTCGACAGGTCGAACGGCACGTCGAGGTAGTGGTCCATGAAGGTGAAGTTCTGCTCGGGGTCGAGCACCTCGAGCAGCGCCGAGGTCGGGTCACCCCGCCAGTCGCGGCCGACCTTGTCGATTTCGTCCAGGATGACGACCGGGTTCTTCGACTCGGCACGCTTCATCGTCTGGATGAACTTGCCCGGCATGGCGCCGATGTACGTGCGGCGATGGCCGCGGATCTCCGCCTCGTCACGCACGCCACCGAGCGAGATGCGCTGGTATTTGCGGCCCAGGGCTTCAGCGACAGACCGGCCGAGCGACGTCTTGCCGACACCCGGCGGGCCGACCAGGCACAGGATCGGCGACTTGCCGTCTTTGCGCAGCGCATTCACCGCGAGGTACTCGAGGATGCGGCCCTTGACCTTGTCCAAGCCGAAGTGGTCGCGCTCGAGGATCTCCTTGGCGCGCACGATGTCGTGCGAGTCGCGCGTGAGCTTCTGCCACGGCAGGTCCGCGAGCCACTCGAGGTAGGTGCGCGAAACCGTGTACTCCGGGCTCGACGGCTGGATCGAGCGCAGGCGATTGAGCTCTTTGTTCGCGACCTTCTGCGCGTCGTCGGGCAGACCGGCCTGGATGAGACGCTCGCGCAGCTGCTCGACGAAGTCTTCCTCCTCGTCGTCCTCGCCGAGCTCCTTGCGAATGGCCTTGAGCTGCTGGCGCAAGAAGAACTCGCGCTGGTTTTTGTTCATCTCGCCCTTCACCTCGCTGTTGATGCGCTGTGAGACACGCAAGACCTCGAGCTGCTCGTTGAGCACACCGAGGGCCTTGCGCAGGGCCATCTTCACGTCGTCCTCCTGGAGGACCTCCTGCTTTTCTTCGACCGGCACCGCGAGGTGGGTCATCACCATGTAGGCGAGCCGCGACGGCGACTCGATGTGGTTGACGAGGTCAACCGCACCGCTCGGCAGCTCGGGGATGAGCTCGATGATCTCGGCCGCCATCTCCTTCAGCGATCGCACGAGTGCCTGAATCTCGACCGTGTCGTCGTCCTCGACCGGCACCACATCGACGCGGGCGATGAGGTACGGCTCGGTCTGCACGACCTCTTTGAGGCGGATTCGCTCGACCCCCTGCACCACCACATGGAGGGTGTTTTCGTCCTCATGATGGACGCGCAGGATCTTAGCGGACGTACCGGTCCAGTAGAGTTCGTCCGGCTGCGGGTTGTCGCTGTCCTTGTCGCGCTGCGACACGACCGCGATGGTCCCGCCGGTCCCGACCGCATTCAGCAGCCGCAGCGTCTTGGGACGCCCCACCGCCAGCGGCATCAGCGCGCCCGGGTAGAGCACCGAGTTGCGTAGCGGCAGCACCGGCAGCACCTGGTCGAGCGCCCCACCGGTCTGGCTGGAATCACCCTTGGGGGCATCTCCGCCCTTCTTCTCGTCGGACTCTGGCGCGGCAACCCACATCCCTGGTGGTACCGTCGAGGCCGACGCGCCCTCGAGCGAGTCGTTCGGCGCTGAGGCCGGCTGTGACTGGGGATTCGTCTCGTTCGCGTTGGGCTTGGTCGTCATGAGCACCTCACAAGATGTCAAGGTATGGTGCACCATCTTGCCGGGTTCAAGCTACCCTCGGAGGGCCATCGAAGGCCGATTCTGGGCTAAAATACTTGCTCGCAGTATGGAATCGGGCGTGATAGCTTCATCTTAGCGTTGTTGCGCCGTCCATTTGGGGGGACCGTGCGATCAGAATACAGCAACATCGAGCCAGCCGAGTTGGGCTGGACAGAGGACGGACACGCGCACATCGTGTGGTCCGACGAGCATATCTCGACATATGAGCCCGCGCTGCTGCGCAAGATCTGCCCCTGTGCAGAGTGTCGCGGGACCCACGGAACGCCTCCGAAGGCCTTCACGATTTTGAGCCCGAAACAGCTCAAGAGCGCGCCAAGGCAAGTGGTCGTCGACAAGGTCGAGCCGGTGGGCAACTACGCCATCGCCTTCACCTGGGGCGATGGACACCGCGAGGGCATCTATACATGGGCGTTTCTCAGAGATGAGTGCCCCTGCGACGCGTGTACCCACCGTCGACGCATCGACGCCGAAGGCCGATCATGAGCACCGAACGAGGCCCGATTCTGCGCAAGCGCGGCAGCCCGCCGCCTGCGGACCCGCCTGCTGAGCAGCCGCCTCCCACCGCACCTGCCTCCGACGCGCGCGATGATCGCCGCCGTCCTCCGGCGGGTGGGGCTGGACCCGCCGCCCGTGGCGCGAGTGGGCCCGCGCCGCGGGGCCCGATCGGAACTGCTGGAGCCGCTGGGCGCGACCGCACGCCAATACGTCCGCCTGCCCGCGTCGGGCGCGATGCCACGCCAGAGTCCGCGCGCAGCGAGCCGGCCGGCAGTCGTGATGGCACGGCACCGGTCCGCCCAGCAGTCGCTGGTCGACGTTTGTATGATCCGCGGGCCGAGAGTGGCCGTGCACCGGTTGCGCCGCCAGCCAGCAAGGATGCCAAGGGCGGCAAGCGCGTGATGAGCGCGGCCGGGCGGCCGTTGATCTCGGACGAGAAGACGGAGCTGAAGGCGCAGGCGCAGAAGCTCGCCAAAGAGAAGGGCGTGCCGCTCGTGCACGCGTACAGGATCCTGAAGGGCCAGACGACGCTCAACGACGTGCTGAAGGGCATGATGCGGAAGGAGCGCTTCGAGCAGCTGGTGTCGCGCGAGGGCGTGGACCGTGAGCTGGCGGGGCAAGTCGCGTCGGGACACCTGCCGAAGCAGCGGGCAGTGCTGCTGACGCGCATGCGAACGCTGCGCAAGCAGAAGCTGCACATCGACGGCATCAAGGCGGCCGAGGTCGAGAAAAAGAAGATCGGCATCGACGTGTTCGCACGCGGTTGGATGCTCGGACGAGTGCGCGCGGCGCGGCCGTACGACTTCGACTTCCTGCCCGATGGAGCAGAGAAGTCCGACAAGCTGTTCAAGCATGACGTCAAGGCGGTGTGCACCGCCGAGGACTTCGAGGCAGCAAAGGCCGCCTGCGGGATCGACACGGCGATCAAGGACCTCGGGCTCGCGCAGACCGAAGACCGCGCCCAGCGCGTGAGGCCGACCGACGACACGATGCTGCGCTTCATCGATGACCAGCGCGTCGTGCGCTTCACGATGCGCGATGGCGAGCAGATCCTCGGGCGCCTGCGCAGCTTCGGCCGTTGGGACGCGGAGCTGGTGCTGGACGATGGCGAGCTCGTGACGGTGTTCTTCCACGGCCTGCACGCGACCTCGGTGAACCTCGGGCACACGGCCTGATGCGGATCATCGCGGGGCGTTTCCGGGGCCGTACGCTGGCCGTTCCGACGGGGCTCACGACACGGCCGACATCGGCCGTCGCGCGTGGGGCGTTGTTCGAGATCCTGCGCGACGAACTCGAGGGTGTGAGGGTGGCCGACATGTTCGCGGGCACGGGGGCGCTCGGGCTCGAGGCGTTGTCGCGTGGGGCAAAGCGGGTCGACTTCTACGAGTCGCTGCGGCCGGCACTCGATGCGCTGAAGAAGAACATCGCGAGCCTCGGGGTAGCGAGTGAGACTCGCGTCATCCAGGGCGAGCTGCCGGAGTCGCTCGGGTCGGGTGAGCCGTACGACTTGATACTGGTGGATCCGCCCTGGCGCCTCGGACACGAGCTGCGCGTGGCGGCGCGGATTGTGGCACGCAACCGCCTGCGCAAGGGCGGCCTGTTGGTAATCGAGAGCCCGCGCACGGATCCACTGGAAGAGAGCACGTTTGCGGATCTGGGGCTGACCCTGGACGACCGCCGCAACTACGGCGACACCGAGCTGCGCTTCTTCCTGCGTGAGCCGTCACCGCCCGAAGCCTTGCCTGCCGACCCCGAGCCCTGAGCAGGGTGCGAGTGAGACGCAGGCACCTGAACGAGAGAACTCGCAGATGCCCATCCAATCGACTCGACTCGCCATCTGCCCCGGTTCGTTCGACCCGCTCACGCTCGGGCACGTCGCGATCATCTCGCGCGCGCTGAGCCTCTTCGACCGGGTGGTGATCGCAGTCTCGGTCAACATCCGCAAGCAGCCGCTGTTCACGTTGGACGAGCGCGCGGCAATGATCCGCGCGAGCTTCCCGGGCGAGACGCGCATCGAGGTCGAGCAGCTCACGGGCCTGCTTGCCGAGTGGGGACGAACACGTGGCGCGGTGGCAATCGTGAAGGGCCTCCGAGCCGCGAGCGACTTCGAGTACGAGCTGCAGATGGCGCAGATGAATCGCCACCTGAACCCGGAACTCGACACCCTGTTCTTGCCGACCGAGGCGGGCAACAGCTTCGTTAGCTCGTCGCTCGTGAAGGAGGTCGCCGCGCTGGGCGGCGATGTGCAGGCGTTGGTGCCGCCGCATGTGCATGCTGTGTTGATGGTGCGGCTGGCTGAGCGCGCTGCGTCCGCGCTGCGTGCGATGCCAGAGGTTGCGGAGTCGGGGGCATGAAGACGTCGCGACGCTTCGATGGGATCGGCGCGTCGGAGACGGTCGCCATCGCTGGGCGGGCGGCCGAGCTGCGCCGAGCGGGCCACGACGTGATCAGCTTCGCGGCGGGCGAGCCCGACTTCGCTACGCCGACGCACGTGGTCGAGGCGATGGCACGCGCGGCACGCGATGGAGCGACGCGCTATCCACCGTCAGCAGGATTGCCGGAGCTGCGCGCGGCCGTCGCGCGAAACGCAAGCCAACGCTACGAGGTCGAGCTCGAGGCGGAGCAGGTGATCGTCACGCCGGGCGCGAAGTATGCGCTCTGGGCGGCGTTCCAGGCGCTCGTCGATCCGGGCGACGAGGTGTTGGTGCCGACCCCGTGTTGGGTCAGCTATGCGCCCCAGATCGCACTCGCTGGCGGCACGATGGTGGCGGTGCCCACGGCGGCGGAAGATGGCTTCCGGGTCGACGTCGAGATGCTGCGGCGCGCGATCACGCCACGCACGGTCGGCATCGCGTTGAACCTGCCGAACAACCCGACGGGCGCGATCGCGTCGCACGAGGCCTTGGCCGCAATCGGCGACCTCGCCGTCGAGCACGACCTGTGGATCATCTGCGACGACATCTACGCCGAGCTGCGCTTCGCCGGTGGACCCTACCCTTCCCCACTGCGGGGACGCGCCGACCTGCGGGAGCGCGTCGTGCTCATCGACGGACTGTCGAAATCGCACGCGATGACTGGCTGGCGGATCGGCTACGCGATCGCTCCACGCCCCCTGTTGAAGGCCTTGGGCGTCCTGGTCGGGCAGACCGTGACGGGCGTCACGACCTTCGTACAGCATGGAGCGATCGCCGCGCTCGAAGGGGACCAGAGCTTCCTTGCGGGGTGGCTCGACGCATACCGCCGACGGAGCGAGCTCGTCGTCGCGACGATGGGGCACTGCGGGATGCCTGCGGTGCGGCCCGAAGGCGCCTTCTACAGCCTGATCGAAGTTCGTTCTGTAATGGGACGCGGAGCATCGAACGATGTTGAATTCGCGAAGGCGCTGCTCGATGCGGAGAAGGTTGCGGTGGTTCCGGGCGCCGCATTTCGTGCGCCTGGCTACGTGCGGCTGAGCTTCGCGTGCGCCGATGACGTCCTGCGAACGGGCCTGGAGCGAATCGAGCGCTTTGTCGGCGAACGCCCCGCATAGGTGTTAGCGGGGGTTGTCAGCGGGGGGCAGGGACCGCGTGGAAACGGCGATCAGCGCATGACGTCGACAATCTGGCTGGCGAGCAGCAGATGGCATAGTCGAAGGGTGTCTTGAAGTCGGGGAGCTGGCGCAGTAACGCCGGCTCCCCTGGGCGGCTCCGACAAAAGGGTCTGAGACGTCCGAGCGGAGGATGCCGCGGGTCGTCGAGAACGGCCAGAGCTTCGAGACAGGAGGTCGTCTGGACAGCGCCCGTCTGTACTCGTGCCGCGCCTGTGGGCGGCTTGCGACGATCTGCCGGCGCTGCGACCGGGGTTAGATCTACTGCGAGCCCTGCGGCCCCGTGCGCCGCCTGGAGCGTGTTCGGCGCGCACGGCAAACCTACCGACGCACGCCGAAGGGGCGTCGCCAGCACCGCAACGG
>Ga0209181_10001519_pt1 | contig 40451 bp, 37 predicted proteins | sample MAT05_FD_187208 | JGI IMG/M metagenome (GOLD analysis project Ga0209181, IMG submission 187208) | Freshwater microbial communities from Lake Fryxell liftoff mats and glacier meltwater in Antarctica - MAT-05 (SPAdes) (version 2) | ecosystem: Environmental > Aquatic > Freshwater > Ice > Liftoff... | reverse complement strand
CGTAAGCAGCTATAAAGAGCAGAGTGAGTTTGATTTTTTGGTTCATGACATTCTCCAGTAGAAGGGTTTATCAAAAGGCGGAGGTAGGGTACTGAGCCAGGCCAGAAACACCGTGGAACCGGCTTTGCCGGGCCACTGGTGTTGTCCCCTGCAAGGGGGAGGCGGCTCTGCCGCCACGGGGGTGTTCATACTTCACACGATCGGCTGGTGCACCGTGACCAGCTTGGTGCCATCGGGGAAGGTGGCTTCGACCTGGATGTCGGGAATCATCTCGGCGATGCCGTCCATCACATCAGCGCGGGTTAGCACGGTGCGGCCCTCGCTCATGAGTTGCGCCACGGTTTTGCCGTCGCGCGCACCCTCCATGACGGCAGCGCTGATCAGCGCCATGGCTTCGGGGTAGTTCAGTTTCAGGCCACGGGCCTTGCGCCGCTCGGCGAGCAGGGCGGCGGTGAACAGCAGAAGCTTGTCTTTTTCGCGGGGGGTGAGTTCCATGCGCGCCATTATGCAAAACCTATGCCGTGCGTTTGTGCAAATTGCAGCAGACTTGACTTGCGCGGCGGACAGTCTGGGCCGGACGGTCGCGCTTCGTGGCACGAAAACTGCACCAACACGCTGTGACCTCCACCGAAATCCCCTTAGTCAGTCAACCGTTCACCGAGCCTAAAGCCCCGCAGCGCATCACCCTGGTGCGCCGTGACTACAACGGCTGGGTGGCCCGCGAGACCCTGGAAGACTACGCGCTGCGCTTTACACCGCAGCGCTTTCGCAAGTGGTCTGAATGGCAGGTAGCCCAGACAGCACTTGGGGGAGCTGCTGCATTTTTGATACTGGAAGCGGTGGGCGCTACGCTGCTGGTGCAGTATGGGTTTGTGAACGCGTTCTGGGCGATTTTGGCCACCGGGGTGATCATTTTTCTGGCGGGCTTGCCCATCAGCGTGTATGCCGCCCGCTACGGTGTGGACATGGATCTGCTCACCCGTGGCGCGGGCTTTGGCTACATCGGCTCGACCATCACCTCGCTGATCTACGCCACCTTCACCTTCATTTTTTTTGCGCTGGAGGCCGCCGTGATGGCCTACGCGCTGGAACTGGCCCTGGGCATTCCGCCGCGCTGGGGTTATCTGATCTGCGCGCTGGCGGTGATTCCGCTGGTCACCCATGGGGTTTCTACGATCAGCCGTTTGCAGGTCTGGACCCAACCGCTGTGGCTGGTCATGCTGGTCGTGCCGTTTGTCTATGTGCTGATGCGTGACCCCACGGCTTTTGCCGGGGTGACGCACTATATTGGTGATAAAGGGGTGTCTGACAGTTTTAACCTGCCTTTGTTTGGTGCGGCGTTGACGGTGGGCGTGGCTTTGATGACCCAAATGGGCGAGCAGGCCGACTACCTGCGCTTCATGCCGGTCAAAACCAAGGCAAATGCGCGGCGCTGGTGGCTGGGCGTGCTGACCGGTGGGCCAGGCTGGGTGGTGTTGGGCGTGTTGAAAATGCTGGGCGGCGCGCTGCTGGCGTATCTGGCTATCCAGAACGCGGTGCCCACCGATCGCGCCGTGGACCCGAACCAGATGTACCTGGCAGCGTATGAATACGTGTTCCCCAACTATGTTTGGGCAGTGGCGGCAACCGCCTTGTTTGTGGTGTTGTCACAGCTCAAGATCAATGTCACCAACGCCTATGCCGGGTCGCTGGCCTGGAGCAACTTTTTTTCGCGCCTGACGCATAGCCACCCCGGGCGGGTGGTGTGGGTGGTGTTCAACACGTTGATCGCCTTCATGTTGATGGAGATGAACGTGTTTGCGGCGCTGGGCGATGTGCTGGGGCTTTATTCCAACATTGCCATTGCCTGGATGATGACGGTGGTGGCTGACCTGGTGATCAACAAGCCGCTGGGCCTGTCGCCGCCGGGCATTGAGTTCAAGCGCGCGCACCTGTATGACATTAACCCGGTAGGTGTGGGGGCGATGGTGCTGGCATCCGTGCTGTCGATCACCGCGCACCTCGGGTTCTTTGGCCCACTACCACAGGCATTTTCGGCGCTGATCGCCTTGGGGACTGCGTTGATAGCTTCACCTTTAATAGCATGGGCAACCGGCGGCAAGTATTACCTGGCGCGCACCAGCCAGCACCCGGCCGAGGCGCAGGCTACTTCGGCTGACGGGCAATACCAGCGCTACCAGCTCAAAGCCTGCATCATCTGCGAGCGCGAGTACGAGTCCCCTGACATGGCGCACTGCCCGGCTTACCAGGGCCCGATCTGCTCGCTGTGCTGCACGCTGGATGCCCGTTGTGGTGACCTGTGCAAGCCGCACGCCAGTCTGGCCAGCCAGTGGCGAGCCACCTTGCGCTGGCTGTTGCCGCAGCGCGCCTGGGCGGTGCTGGACAAGGGGCTGGGCACGTTTGTGATGCTGATGCTGGTCATCGCGCCGGTGCTGGCTGGCGTGTTTGGGTTGCTGTACCACCAGGAAACCCGCACACTGACCCAGACGCTCAGCAGCCCGCAGGCGCTGCAGTCGGCCATGGACGTGCTGCGTGCAGGCTTTATCAAGGCCTACATGGCGCTGATTTTGATCGGTGGGCTGGTCGCCTGGTGGGTGGTGCTGGCGCACAAGAGCCGGGTGGTGGCGCAGGAAGAATCGAATCGGCAAACCAGCCTGCTGCTACGAGAAATAGAGCTGCACAGGTTGACAGACCAAGCGCTACAGCTCGCAAGACAAGTGGCCGAGCAAGCCCGCACCGCCGCCGACCAGGCGAACCAGGCCAAAAGCCGCTACATCAGCGCCATCAGCCACGAGCTGCGCACGCCGCTCAACAGTATTTTGGGTTACGCGCAACTCATGGGCGAAGACGCCAGCATTCCAGCGCACCGCAAGCAGGCGGTGAGCGTCATCAAGCGCGGCGGTGAGCATTTGCTCTCGCTCATCGAAGGCACGCTGGACATCGCCCACATTGAGGCGGGCCGCCTTACGCTCAACGTCAAACCTATGCCGTTTGCCGACTTTGTGCACGACATTGCCAGCTTGTTTGAGCTGGAAGCCATGGCCAAGCGCCTGACTTTTTGCTGCGAGATCGAAGGCAGCCTGCCCGCCGTGGTGCGCGCTGATGAAAAGCGCGTGCGCCAGATTTTGATCAACCTGGTAGGCAACGCCATCAAGTTCACCACGCAGGGCCATGTGACCCTGCGTGTCAGCTACGCCCGGGAAATGGCCGTCATTGAGGTGGAAGACACCGGCCCCGGCATGACTGAGCCTGAGCTGACGCGCATTTTTGAGCCCTTCACCCGCTCCCAGGGTGTGGGCAGCACGGCACCCGGCGCGGGTCTGGGCCTGACCATTGCCCGCATGCTGACTGACCTGATGGGCGGGCAGATGACGGTTGCCAGCACGCCCGGCGCGGGATCTACCTTCAAGGCCAGGCTGTTTCTGCCCGAGGTGCGCAGTGCGATGGGTGCCACGGTTTACTCGCCTGCCTCCAAACACCAGAACCGGCTATTTGTGCGCCGACCCCGGCGGGGCTATGTCGGGCCGCGCCGCAAGATTCTGTTGGTTGACAACGAAGAAACCGACCGCGATCTGCTGGTCAAACTGCTGACGCCGCTGGGGTTTGAGATGCGCACCGCCGCCAGCGGCCATGACTGCCTGGACCTGCTGGCCGCCGGTTACCTGCCTGAAGTGATCCTGATGGACCTGGCCATGCCCGGCATCGACGGCTGGGAAACCATCCGCCGCTTAAAGGTGCTATTGGCCGATAGCCCTTATGCTGCGCCGTATATTGCTATTGTTTCTGCAAACGCGTTTGACAGGGGTCTGGACAACGGTCTGGGCATTCCCAGCGAAGACTTCATCCTGAAACCGGTGCGCCATGCCGACTTGCTGGACTGGCTGGAGCGCCGCCTGAACCTCTCCTGGCTGGAAACCGCAGCAACGCCTTCTTCTAACGACACCGCCCAGTCCACCAGCGGGCTGGTTTACCCGCCCAAGCCGCAACTGGAAGCCTTGCGCGAACTGCTGGCGCTGGGCTACTACCGTGGCATCCTGAACCAGCTCGATGCGATTGAGTTTGGCAGCCCGCACTGCGCGCACTTTGTAGCCACCATGCGCGAGCTGGCCAAACAGTTTCAGTTCGAGACCATGATCACCCAACTCAGCAGTTATGCCAACGAAAACTAGCCTGCAAACCGTCGGCATCCCGAAGCCCCAGCTTGACCGCACGCTGGACCGCGCCAACAGCGACGTGGTGCTGATCGTTGACGACGTGCCCGACAACCTGGCCGTGCTGCACGACGCGCTGGACGAATCCGGCTACACCGTGCTGGTGGCCACCCACGGGGAGGTGGCGCTGCAGCGTGCCGCCCAGGTGCTGCCCGACATCATCCTGCTCGATGCGATGATGCCGGGCATGGATGGTTTTGAAGTGGCCAAACGCCTCAAAGCCAATGCGCAAACGGCGCACATCCCCATCGTTTTCATGACCGGCCTGACCGAGACCGAGTACCTGGTGGCGGCGCTGGAGAGTGGCGGCGTGGATTACGTCACCAAACCCATCAAGCCCAAGGAAGTGCTGGCGCGCATGGCCGTGCACCTGCAAGGCGCGCGCGAAAAGCGCCAGGCCAGAAGTGCGCTGGACGCTTTTGGCTACGCCAGCATCACCGTGCGCGTGAGCGACGGCCACCTGATGTGGCAAACCCCGCTGGCGCGCGACCTACTGATGCGCTACTACGGCACCGACGCACCCGCCACCCCGATACCGGTACTGGCCTGGCTGCGCCGCTACGTGGGCGCCAAAGAGCCCCAGCGCGAGCCACCGCGCCTGAGCATTGAACTGGGCTCAAACCGCCTGACCTTCCGGCTGCACCAGCAGATTGGTGACAGCGAGGGCGGTGGCGACTGGCTCATCATCATGCAGGAGGTGAGCGAGCAAAGCGTGATCGAGGTCATGGCGCTGAGCTTGGCACTCACGCCGCGTGAGGCTGAGGTGTTGTTCTGGGTGGTCAAAGGCAAGATCAACCGCGACATTGGCGACATCGTTGGCAGCAGCCCGATGACGGTCAAAAAACATCTGGAACGCGTCTTTGCCAAGCTGGGCGTGGAAACCCGCACCGCAGCGGCGGCCCTGGCCATGAGCCGCATCAAACAGCTGCACCCGCAGTTTGAGGGCTAATTACAAGCCTTTTAGGCCTCCAGCCCTTGTGGATTAAGGGCGGAGTGCTCTACTTTTTACTAATCAAACGTTCGCCGGGATGGGCTGTGGCAAACGAGCTGGTTGACCACGCAAGCGGCGCTGGCGCAATGCCCAAGTGGCACTCAGCAGCACCAAAGCCAGCGTGATCAACCAGAGGCTACCTGGCTCCGGAATGGCTGCTGCGAATTGGTCACCCAAAATCGCATGCCCAGCGGTGGTGGGGTGCACGCTGTCCCAGAACAGCCAGGAATTGGGGTCGCAGCGGCCGTTTTGAAGGTTGCCCACACACTGTTCGGTCACGTTGGTGAAGCCGTATTGTTTCGGGTTGCCAATGATCGCGTTGAGCGAGCCAAAGGTGTCAAACTGAACGATGTCCACGCCCTTCATGGCTTGGTCCAGGGCAGTCAAGGCATCTGCCAGCGCCGCGTTGAACGCCACCGTCAGCCCTGACAGCGCGGTGCTGCCCAGAAAACCGGGCGTGTTGCCGAGGTCAGGCATGTTGGGGATGAGGAAGTTGGTAGCGCCTTTACCCGCCAGTTGCTGAACTGCGCCCACGATGTTGGTGACACCTGCAGTGACCAACTGCGTGGGCGAGAGACTGAATAAGGCGTTGGAAAACACATCATTGGGAAAGGCCCAAACCACAAACAACGACTCGTCGGGCACGACGGTACCAGCGTAAGAGCCTGTGAATTGGCTCACCTGGCTGGTCACGCCTCCCTGTGTTCCGAACCAGGGTTGCAGTCCGGTAGGCACGTTCGGATTGATCGCGTTGAAATTGAAACTGCCGCTGGTGGAGCCGCCCAGCGCGTAGTTGGTGCCACCAAAGTTGGACGGCTTGAATGAGGTGCTACCCGAGTGGTAAGCCTGCCACAGGTATTCCACCGCCGTCGGGCCGTTGGAATAACGGGTGCCAGCGTAAGGTGGGGGCGGAAAGGCACCCGGGCCACCCGGCCCGGCGTAGTTGCCGCCGTCCGAGAGCGAGTCGCCAAAGACAAACAGCTGATTGAGCGTTGTCAGGTTGGCATGCGCCGCCAGTGGGGCTATCAAGGTCAAGGTAGCGGCGAGTAGCAGCTTGCGGATGCGAAATGTCATGGTGTCTCCTGTTTTTTGATCTATGGGTCACGCAAACACCGGCCAAGCCGGGTCTGCAAGACTACTGTACGTCATGATTCAAAAGATGACAGGCAGGCAGATAACAACCCCGGTGCGCGCGGCTAAGGCACCGGCCGGGCGTGGCTGGTCGGGCGGCAGGTTCCAGTCGTAGCGTTTGAGCACCAGGCCTACAAAACGGCGCTGGCCCATCTCACGCACCCGCATCAGCAGGTCGGGCGCCTGGGCGGTGCCCAGCGCGTCTGAGCCGTGGCAAGCGGCGCAGCGGTCCTGAAACACGCGCCAGCCGGTGTAGACCGAGCCGGGTGGCTGGGCCTGCTGCGCCAGTTCTTGCGCGGGCTGCTTGTTAGATGGCGATGGACGCCGCCGTGCTGCTCGGCTTCTTTGCCGTGCTGGACTGGCAACACGTGGCCTTGTCGGTGCTGGGTGCGGTGATGCTGAACCAGACGCTGGCCACCAACCACCCCAAAAAAGCGCTACGTGACGTTATGGCGCACTGTGCGGCGCTGCGGTGCCGATGGCTGCGAAGGTGGTTTGCAGCATGTCCACAAACACCCGTGTTTTGGTCGCCATGAGCTTGCGCCCCGGGAATACGGCCCAGGCGGTTGCGCCGGGCAGGCACCAGTCGGTCAGCACCCGGCGCAGCTTGCCTTGGCGTACCTCGGGTAGCGCAAAATAATCCGGCACACCCGCCAACCCGACACCCGCTAGCGCCAGGCGTATCAACAATTCGGGTGAATTGGCGCCGGCGCGCCCGGGCGGCACGCCTTGCCAGCGCTCTTCGCCACATGCCAGCGTCCAGCCCACGTGCTCGCCATTGCCTGAGAGCATGCGCACCGCTTGGTGTTGCGCCAGATCTTCCGGGCAGAGCGGTTCGCCATGCTCGGCCAGGTAGCTAGGGGCCGCGTACAAGCCATTGGAGAAGACCGCCAGGCGGCGGGCCGCCAGCGGGTTATCGTCGGGCAGGTTGCCCATGCGCACGGCCACATCAAAGCCTTCACCGAGCAGGTCAACCCGGCGTGGGGACAAATCCATATCTAGCGTGATGCCTGGGTGCATGGCGACAAAAGCGGCCAGCGCGTCCACCAGCAGCAAGTTGGCAATGTCGCTGGGCATGGAGACGCGCAGCCGCCCGCTGGGCAGCGCCTGACGGTGCTCGCGCAGGGCGATCACTGCATCCACCTCCAACACCACCTGGCGCGCATGGTCCAGCAGCTGCTGGCCAAATTCGGTCAGCGTCTGGCGGCGGGTGGTGCGCAGCAGCAGGCGCTCGCCGAGCTGGTTTTCCAGGGCAGTGATGCGCCGCGATACGGTTGATTTGGGCCAGCCCAGGCGCTCGGCAGCCTTGCTGAAGCTGCCCAGATCGGCCACCCGCGCAAACACCAGCAGGTCATTCGGGTCAATTTGGGTGCTTGATTGTTCCATTATGGAAACAATGATACCCATTTCATGGGATTCCCAGGCGTATTAATCGCGAATACAGTTCGTTCATCGTCAATTTATCCATTTCACCCAAGGACAAATCATGAATATTTTGCAAATCAACGCCAGTGCCCGCCGCGCGGGCGCCAACTCCACCCGTGTGGCCAACAGCATCGTGGCGCGCCTGCAAGCGGCCCACCCCGGCGCGTCGCTGACGCTGCGCGACCTGGCCGCAACGCCGCACCCCACGCTGGACGAAGCCGCGCTAGGCGCGCTGTTTACCCCGGCTGACAAGCGCAACGCCGACCAAGCCGAGCGTGTGGCGCTGGACGATGCGCTGATCGCGGAGCTTCAGGCGCATGACACCATCGTGCTGGGCGTGCCGATGTACAACTTTGGTATTCCGGTGCAGCTCAAGAGCTGGATCGACGCGATTGCCCGCTCTGGCGTGACCTTTCGCTACACCGCAAGCGGCCCCGAAGGCCTGCTCAAAGGCAAAAAGGTCTTTGTGGCGCTGGCCCGTGGCGGCCTGTACCGCGACACGGCCAACGACTCGCAAGTGCCTTACCTGAAGAGTGTGCTGGGCTTTTTGGGCCTGACAGATGTGCACTTCATCTATGCGGAAGGCTTGGCCATGGGGCCAGAAGCCGCAGAAAAAGCCTTCGCCCAGGCTGCGGCTGATCTTAACGCCGTACTGGCTTGATTTATAAGTAAATACGGCTGTAGCCCTTATCCATCAAGCGCGAGCAGCTATCAAAAATAGGAGAAAATCATGAACATCGCTTTGCAAACTGCCCTGGTTCAGCACCCTCGCAAGGTGGAGCGCCTGGTCACCGGCCAAGCCACCTCAGACGGCGCAGGCGTCAAACTCACCCGGGTGCTGACGCAAAACCTACAGCAGCGGCTGGACCCATTTTTAATGCTCGATGCCTTTGGCAGCGACAAGCCCGACGACTACATCGCCGGGTTCCCCGACCACCCGCACCGTGGCTTTGAGACCATCACCTACATGATTGCCGGGCGCATGTTGCACCGCGACAGCGCCGGCCACGAAGGCCTGCTGGAAAACGGCGGCGTGCAATGGATGACCGCCGGGCGCGGCGTGATTCATTCCGAGATTCCGCAGCAGCAAGACGGCGTGATGGAAGGCTTCCAGCTCTGGCTGAACCTGCCCGCACGCGACAAGATGAGCGCGCCTTGGTACCGCGACTTCAAGGCGGTTGACCTGCCCAAGTTCACCACCGCGCAGGACGTGGCGGTGACGGTGATTGCAGGCGTGAGCCACGGTGTGACCGGTGCGGTAACGCGCGAAGCCACGGCGCCGCTGTATCTGGACATCCATTTGCCCGCCGGGGCGCGCTTTGAGCAGCCGGTGCCTGCTGGCCACAACGCCTTTATTTACGTGTACCGGGGCGAGGTGACTGTCTCGGGGCAGAGCGTGCCGGTGCAGCGCATGGCCTTGCTGGCCAACGCGCCGCAAGCGGATGGCGTGGTGATCGAAGCCACCGCAGATGCCCAGGTGCTGCTGATCGCCGGGCAACCGCTCAAAGAACCTATTGCCCAATACGGCCCGTTTGTGATGAACACCCAGCAGGAAATCTACCAGGCGCTCAGTGACATGCGCGATGGACGGCTGGGCGAGGTAGTGGCCTCGTAGCGGCTGCTTTGCCAGCTGCCCCGGCGCGCCAGCTCGGCGGACAGGCGTGGCGCCAGTTCGCTCAGGCGCAGGTTCCATTCGGGCGCCAGTTTTTGCGACGGTGGCACCTCGCTGCCCACGCGCTGCAGCCAGATGCGCGGCGACAGGCGCTCAATAAAGTCTGCCAGCAGGCTGATGCACTCTTCTTTACCCAGCAGCGGCGCGTCTTGCGGGTTGCGCTGCCAGTCGCGTGCCATCAGCGTGCCACGGACCATCTGCAGCTGATGCAGATTGAGCGCGTGGATCGGCAAGGCGGATAAAAACCGTGCGCCGTCGAGCATGCTTTCAACCGCCTCGCCTGGTAGGCAGTCGGGCCGGGTGCTAATGGCCAGGCCGCTGATGTCTGGGTGCGCCAGCGCTTCCTCAAAACAGGCGCGCTGCCGCTCGATCTCGCCATAGGTGTTGCTGTAGCTTTGAAAGCAGGCCAGGTAGCGCTGCGTGCCGGGGTAGCGCTAGCGCAAAAAGTCCAGCCCGGCATCAATCTGCGCGGTGATGCTCTGGCTTGGCTCCAGATACCCAGGCGTGAAACTGGCGTTATTGCAAAACGTGCAGCCGCTCTTGCCCAGCAGCCCGTCGCGGTTCGGGCAGGTGAAGCCGCCCAGCACTGACAGCTTTTGCACGCGGCCGCCATTGCGGGTTATGACCTGCTCGTTCCAGGCAAGGTAGCGGCGTTCGCCAAACGGGGAGGGCACGGTCAAGCTCATGCCTTTGATTGTCCATAACGCCTTGCCGGACATCAGCGTGCGCCGTGTGCGGGCTTCTCTGGCTACTATGGGGTGTCAGTCTCACCGTGGAGTTTGTTGCATGCCCCTGCCTTCTGCCTCTGAAACCAGCACTTTGAGCCAGCTGCCCAAGGCCGTCTGGGTGCTGGGCTTCGTCAGCCTGCTGATGGATGTGTCGTCCGAGATGATCCACAGCTTGCTGCCGATGTTCATGGTCACCGTGCTGGGTACCAGCGCCCTGACGGTGGGGCTGATTGAAGGCGCGGCCGAGGCCACGGCGTTGATCGTCAAGGTGTTTTCTGGGGTGCTGAGCGACTACCTGGGTAAGCGCAAGGGTCTGGCGGTGCTGGGTTATGGGCTGGGCGCGCTGACCAAGCCGCTGTTTGCCCTGGCGTCGGGCGCAGGCCTGGTGGTGACGGCGCGTTTGCTGGACCGCGTCGGCAAAGGCATTCGCGGCGCGCCGCGTGATGCGCTGGTGGCCGACGTCACGCCTGAGCACTTGCGCGGCGCGGCGTTTGGGCTGCGCCAGTCGCTTGACACGGTGGGGGCTTTTTTGGGGCCGCTGCTGGCGGTTGGCCTGATGTTGCTGTGGGCGAATGACTTTCGGGCGATTTTTTGGGTGGCCGTGGTACCTGCCTCTATGGCTGTGGCGCTGCTGCTGTGGGGCGTGCAGGAGCCTGACCGGCCGGTGGGCACGCCACGGCGCAACCCGATCCGCCGTGACCAGCTCAAGCGTCTGGGGTCGGCTTATTGGTGGGTGGTGGGTGTGGGCGCGGCGCTGACGCTGGCACGTTTCAGCGAGGCTTTTCTGGTGTTGCGTGCGCAGCAAAGCGGGGTGGCCATGGCACTGGTGCCGCTGGTGATGGTGGCGATGAACGGGGTCTATGCCGCCAGCGCCTACCCGTTTGGCAAGCTGTCTGACCGTGTCAGCCACACCTGGCTGCTGGCCGGTGGCTTGCTGGTGTTGCTGGCGGCTGACCTGGTGCTGGCCAGCAGCAGCCACTGGGCCGTGTTGCTGGCGGGTGTGGCGCTGTGGGGCATCCACATGGGCATGACGCAGGGCCTGCTGGCGGCCATGGTGGCCAACACCGCACCAGCAGACTTGCGCGGCACCGCCTACGGTTTTTTCAATCTGCTCAGTGGTCTGGCGATGCTGGTTGCCAGCGGTGTGGCGGGCTGGCTCTGGGACAGCTTTGGCGCAGCGATGACGTTTTACGGCGGTGCGGCTTTTAGCGCAGTGGCGTTGGTGGGGCTGTTGCTGGGCGCGGGCCGTTTGCGGCTGGCCTGAGTGCAGCGGTGGAAGCTTGTCAAGCGACAATGACTTTTGTTAAACGGAGTTTGTCAAAAGAAGTTGACGATGCGAGACGGCCACGCAGCGTCCATGGTGGTTTTGCCCCTTGCGGAGAAATGGATTGACGGATTTTCAAACCAGACGCACTCAAGTTGGATGGTTGCGTCGGGCTGTGCTGGCCCTGTTGCTGCTGACCGTGCTCATTAGCCTGGCGCTGCGGTTGTGGCTGCGCGCGCCTGCGCCGCCGATTCGCGTCGGTGTGTTGCACGCGCTCACCGGCGTAATGGCCATCAGTGAGCAGCCGCTGGTGGACGCGGTGCGTCTGGCGGTCGAGGAACTCAACGCCAAGGGCGGCCTGCTCGGGCGCCCGCTTGAGCTGGTGGTGGCCGACACTGCGTCAGACCCGGTGCGCGCGGCCACAGAGGCCGAGCGGCTGATCAAGCAAGACCACGTCAGCGTGCTTTTTGGTTGTTGGACATCGGCGTGCCGCAAAGCGGTGATGCCGGTGGTGCAGCAGCATCAGCATCTGATGTTTTATTCGGTGCAGTACGAGGGGCTGGAGCAGTCACCCAACATCATCTACACCGGCGCTGCGCCGAATCAGCAGATCATTCCCGGTGCCCATTGGGCCATGATGCATCTGGGGCGGCGCGCGTACCTGGTGGGCTCGGACTATGTTTTTCCGCGCGCGGCCAACCGGTTGATCCGCGATGTGGCGGGCGCCTCTGGCGGTGTGATAGTGGCAGAGCGCTATGTGCGCTTGGGCGAGACTGACTTTTCGCAACTGGTGCAGGACGTGGCGCGTCTGAACCCCGATGTCATCCTCAACACCCTCAATGGTGACAGCAATCGGGGCCTTTTGGCAGCACTCAAGGCCAGCGGCAACAGCATGCCTATGCTGTCATTCAGCCTGTCCGAGAGCGAGTTGCATGCCATGGGGCCGGGCGTGTTTCACCCCAGACATTACGCAGTCTGGAGCTATTTCCAGAACTTGGTCACGCCTGCCAACCAGCGCTTTGTGCAGGCCTTCAAGGCGCGTTTTGGTGCTGACCGGGTCACCAGTGACCCGATACAGGCCAGCTACAGCAGCGTATTGCTGTGGGCCAATGCGGTGTTGGAGAGCGCCAGCGCGCAGCCTGCGCGGGTCAACCAGGCCATCGGGTTGCAAAGCGTTTCAGGCCCGGCTGGCATTGTGGCGGTAGACCCGGCCACACGCCATGTCTGGCGCGCCGTCGGCATTGGCCTGGCGCGCGAGGACGGCCAGTTCACCACGGTGCAAAGCCCCCAGGATCTGCTTCGCCCGGCGCCCTGGCCGGCTTACCGAAGCCACTCAGAGTGGCAGATTATTTTGGATGAAATAGAGTCCAAGCCCTTATACGTAAAGGCTCAGTAGCTATGAAAAACATGGCGCTAAGTTGGCGTTTACTGCTGGGCTTCCTGCTGGTGGCGGTGCTGCCCATGGCCGGGCTGGCGGGGTTTTATCTGTACAACTTTGAGCAAACCCTGCGCAATACCGTGCTGGAGAGTGTGTCCACCGTCGCCGACAAGAAGGCCGAGCAGATCAACACCTTTGTCAACGAGCGCCTGGCAGATGTGCGGGTGCATGCACAGCACGACGGTGTGCGTGACGCCTTGCAGGTCATGACGCCGCTGTTTCAACAGGGTGGCCTGGCCGCCGTTGGCTTGGTCGAGGCGCGCTTCAAGTCCGATCTGTCGGCCCTGGTGGGCACTGGGCTCTACCACGACATGTTGTTGATCGATGTGTATGGCAACGTTATCTTTTCCGTCAAGCGTGAGGCCGAGCTCGGCACCAACCTCAAAAATGGCCCGTATCGGGACACCCCGCTGGCGCTGGCTTTTGCGCAAGCCATGACCTCGCTGCACACCGACCTGACGCCGTTTGCGGCTTATGCGCCATCAGCCAACCAGGTGTCTGCCTTTCTGGTGACGCCGGTGCTGGCGGATGGTCGGACGATTGGGGCGCTGGTGCTGCAAGTCGAGCTCGCTACCCTGATGCCGGTGGTACAGGACCGCACCGGCTTGGGCGACACCGGCGAGACGGTGCTGGCGCAGCGCCAGGGCCAGAGCGTGCTCTACACCGCCGCGCTTGACCATGTAGCCAGCGCGGCCTATCGCTATCAGGTGGCCCTGGGGAGCAGTGCCCAACCCATGCAACAGGCTTTGATGGGCAACCACGGGGGCGGCATCACCCATGACTATGTGGGCACCGAGGTGGCGGCCGCATGGCGTTATCTGCCGGCCTTGCGCTGGGGCATGGTGGTGAAGGTCGACAGTGCCGAGGCCTTTGCCCCGGCGCGCCAGGCAGCCCAGCTGACCTGGCTGGCGTTTGCGGTGTTTGTGCTGCTGTCGGGCGGCACGGCCTGGCTGCTGGGGCGGCGCATCGTGCATACCGAAGGCATACTGGCGGTGCAGGAGGCGCGCTATCGGGCCATGCAGGGCAGCATGACCGACGGCGTGGCACTGCTGCTGGCCGATGCCAGCGGGCAAGACTTTGTGTTTGTCGATTTCAATGCTGCAGCGCAGCGCATAGCCGGGCTGACCCACGAGCAGGTGCTGGGCCAGCCCATCACGCGTGTGCTGCCCGGCCTGCAAGCCAGCGGCATTCTGGCGGCCCTGCTGGCTACCCAGCAAACTGGGCAAACACATACCCTGGCGCTGGTGAACTATCAGGACGAGCGGCTGAACCTGTGGTTGGAGGCTGACACGGTGCGGCTGCCTGGCGGCGAGATGATGCTGGTGGTGCAAGACGTCGGTGAGCGCAGGCAAGCCCAGGCCCGTATCGAGCACCTGGCGCGGCACGACACGCTGACTGGCCTGTTCAACCGCTACACGCTGGAGACCCGGCTCGATCAGGCGCTGCTCGCGGCGCGTCGCAACAGCGAGATGCTGGCGGTGTTGTTCATTGATCTGGATCGCTTCAAGACCATCAATGACTCCATGGGGCACCATGTGGGCGACCAGTTGCTGGTGAAAGTGGCCCGGCGCCTGCTGGCCAGTGTGCGCGGCAGCGATATTGTGGCGCGTCAGGGTGGTGACGAGTTTGTGGTGGTGCTTTGCAGCCTGGACGGTATGGCCGACATTGCCACCGTTGCCCACAAAATTCACGAGTCTCTGGTGGCGCCGTACCAGCTCTCCAGCGGCGTGCTGCACACCAGCCCAAGCATTGGCATTGCGGTTTTTCCGGCGGACGGTCAGACAGTGGACAGCCTGCTGAAAAATGCCGATACCGCCATGTACGCTGCCAAAGACCAGGGGCGTAACAACACGCAATACTTCACCGCAGCCATGACGGCCAAGGCCGGTGAGCGCCTGAAACTCGAGAGCGATTTGCGCCGCGCCATTGCAGAAGAGCAGTTCGAGCTGTTTTACCAGCCCCAGGTGCGCACCGTGGACCACACCCTGTGCGGCGTGGAGGCGCTGATTCGCTGGCACCACCCTGAGCGCGGTTTGATTGGGCCGGCGCTGTTCATTGGCCTGGCCGAGGAAACCGGGTTGATCCTGCCGATTGGCCGCTGGGTCCTGTCACAGGCCTGCCGCCAGCGCGCGCTGTGGCGCCAGCAGGGCATCGACACCTTGCGCATCGCGGTCAATTTGTCGGCCTACCAACTGCGCGACCCCGAACTGGTGCAGCAGGTGAGTCAGGCCATGCAGGCGAACCAGTTGCGAGAGGGTGACCTCGAACTTGAGGTGACCGAGTCGGTGGCCATGAGCGACCCGCAAGCGGCCATCGTCCAGCTGCAGGCCTTGCGCGCTCTGGGGCTCACCCTGGCGATTGACGACTTTGGCACCGGGTATTCGTCACTGGCTTACCTGAAACGCTTGCCGATTCAGGTCTTGAAGCTCGACCGCGAATTTGTCCGTGACATCGAAACCGACCCCAACGACGCCGCCATTTCAGCCGCCACGCTGGCGTTGGCGCACAGCTTGGGCATGCAGGTGGTGGCTGAAGGCGTGGAGACCCAAGCCCAGCGCGACTTTCTGGCCCAGCACCAGTGCGATGTGCTGCAGGGCTACCTGTTTGGCAAGCCGGAATCAGCAGGCACGCTGGGCCCGCGCCTGCCAAGCTGGGTCAGACCTGACTCCACCGGCCGCTCATCACGATCAGGTGAGTCGTAGCGCTTGTTGGCCAGCCGCCAGGCCCAATGGCCGGTCCAGCGTGCCGACAGGATCGTCACCCAGCTTGAACTGCGCCACGGTTTGCACCAGTTCCTGCGCCTGGCTGCGCAAACTACTGGCGGCGGCGGCCATTTCCTCCACCATGGCCGCGTTTTGCTGTACGGCCTGATCCATTTGCGACACCGCTTCACCAACCTGGCTGACGCCAATGGATTGCTCGTTGCTGGCAGCGCTGATTTCACCCATGATGTCGGTGACGCGCTTGATAGCGTTGACCACCTCGCTCATGGTCTCACCCGCCTTGTCCACCAGCGCGCTGCCGTGTTCCACACGTGTCACGCTGGCGTTGATCAGCGTTTTGATCTCCCGGGCCGCTTCGGCGCTGCGCCCGGCCAGCGACCGCACCTCGCTGGCCACCACCGCAAAACCGCGCCCCTGATCACCCGCGCGGGCGGCTTCCACCGCAGCATTGAGCGCCAGGATGTTGGTTTGAAAGGCGATGCCGTCTATCACCTGAATGATGTCTGCTATCTTTTTCGATGATGCATTGATGCCACGCATGGTTTCCACCACCTGGTTGACCACGTCGCCCCCCTGAACGGCGACCTGGGAGGCGTTTAATGCCAGTTGGTTGGCCTTTTTGGCGGAGTCGGCGTTTTGTGCCACCGTGGAGCCTAGTTGCTCCATGGAGGCCGAGGTTTGCTCCAGGGCGCTGGCCTGGCCCTCGGTGCGGGATGACAGGTCGTTGTTGCCCTGGGCGATTTCAGCGCTGGCCGTGGCCACGCTTTCCGAGCCGGCGCGCACCTGGGTGACCACGCGAGACAGGTCAGCACGCATGGCATCGAGTGCCCGCAGGAGCTGTGCAGGCTCATCGCTGCCCTGGGTCACCAGCGACACGGCCAGATTTCCTGCGGCGAACTCCCTGGCGGCAGCAACGGCGGTCTCGATCGGCCGGGTAATCTGGCGCGAAATCCACAAGCCCAAAATGATGGCGACGATCAAGGCCACGCCCAGCATCAGGGCCACGTTGAACGCGGCATTGAGGTAGGTGGCATGGGCCTGTGCAGCCGCCTGGTTGGTACCCTTGAGCTGCAGGACGTTCATTTCTTGCAGCGTTTTGAAAATGGCCCTGAAAGTGGCCCGCGAGTCGCCTTTCAGATAAGCGACAGTCGCCTCCGGGTTGGCAGGCACCGCAGACGAGTGTGTGATCAGCTGCCGGCTGGTGGCCAGGTAAGCCGCTACTTCACTTTTCAGGGACTCAAATGCTTTTTGCTGGTCAGGTGTGGTCAAACCGGCACCGAAATTTTGCAGCAACTGTTCCAGCTTGATGATGTCTGTATTGAGGCGGGCAGCCTCGGGCTTCTTTTCATCTGCGGTGGCCGCGACCACGTGCTGCAGCTCAGCACGGCGCATGTCATTCAAAAGCGCTTGCATCTCGCTCACAACCGCCATGGTGGGCAAGCGGTTCTCTGACAGATCAGAGATACCGGCATCGATGCGGCCCATCTGAAATATAGCCAAGCCCCCCGTCAAAGCCATTAGCAGCAGGATGGCCGCAAACCCGATAGCCAACTTGGCACTGATTTTGAAGTCTGAAAGGCTCACGATATTCCCCTGAAAGAAGGCATCTCTTTGCCCCCTTTGAATTTACAGGCAGAACAAGGCCGTTTCACGCAGGTATTTGAAAAATCACGAAATTAGTTTGGCTGGCATCGTTATTGCTACCTCCTCCTTAACCTGAGCAAAGCGCATTGCCCGACTGATTTTGCGAGTGTTTTGGTACGCTGGCAGGAGGAGGTAAAAAAGTTGCCTGCGTTGGATAGGGCGCGATTCGATCTGAATTGTTGGCAGCAGAAACTCTGACCCAGTCGCCGTGCCGGGTTTGATGCGCTGCGCCGGGGCTGACGTGAAATCTTGATGTCTTCAGGATGTCACATCAGTTTGAATCGCCCTCCATCCAAGGCTGTGCTTGACGTGCTGCCAAAGAAGTGTTGGGCTAAAGAAAAGTCAGGTTGAATTTGTCTGCCAGCTGGTTCTGGCCAGGCTGGTGCTTTCAAATGTTATAGCTGCCAGCGATTATCAGATAAGGGCTAGAGGCATATTTCTTATATAAAAATGCAAAAAAAACCGACGCCCTGGTTTGTGGATTTCACCGATGGTTGGCTGGGAATCACCCCAGTGCCTGGGCGCATCGCGGCTCTCAAGGGCATTGAGATCTTGGGTCGGGTGCGATTTAAAGTGATGTTGGCATCAGATGCGTTTGTTGGGTCGAGGCTGATATCACCGTGCTTGTTGAATCAGCCGGACGATGCGCTTTGCTACGTGTCCCCCGCCCGCTGCGCGGCCTCCTCCTTGATCCTGTCGCAAAGCGCATCACCCGACTGATTTTTCCGAGCGGTTTGGTACGCGGGCAGCGGGAAGCCAAAAGTTGCCTGCATCAGATATGGCGCGAATTAACGTCAATCGTGGACAGCGGAAATTCTGACCCAGAGGTTGCTAGGCGCGGTGATTGGGTGATGCGACCGGGCTTCGGGGTGAAAGGCGCGCGTCAGCGTTAACGTGAGATATTGATGTCCTTAGGATGCCACATCACTTTCTGGAAAACCTGAGCAAACTTGACCGCAGGGCGGGCCAACCGCGCCCTCTAAACTTGCTGTATGACCTGGCACGCACAACTCGACATCTCCTACACCCAAGAGCAGCAACGCACGGTGGCGCGGCACGGCCACACCGGCCCGCTGCGCGTGCTGCAAAGCCTGTACCCCGAGGGCGATGCCATCTGCCACAACGTGCTGGTGCACCCGCCCGGTGGGTTGGTGGGTGGTGACACGCTGGACATCACCGTAGCCGCCAGCGGCAACGCGCATGGCCTGATCACCACGCCCGGAGCCACCCGGTTTTACCGCTCTGCTGGTGAGCTGGCGCTACAGCGCACCCAGATCACCCTGGCAGACCAGGCACGGCTGGAGTGGCTGCCGCTGGAAGCGCTGGCCTACAACCAGTGCCAGGCAGAAAACCGGCTGACTCTGCAGCTGGCGCCGCAGGCCGAGTTCATCGGCTGGGACGTGACGGCCTTTGGCCTGCCCAGCGCCGCACTGCCGTTTGAGCAGGGCAGTTTTTTGCAGCATATTGAAGTGCCGGGGGTCTGGCTGGAGCGCGGACGTATTGACGCGGCAGACGCGCGCTTGATGAACGGCCCACTGGGGCTGGCCGGGCAGCGCTGCATGGCTTCGCTGTTTTTTGTCACCGGCACGCCGCTGGCGCGCCAACACCGCGAGGCGGGGCTGGAGGTGGCGCGCAGTCTGGTGGCTGCGCACGCCTTGAGCCGCACCGCCGGTGTCACCTGCCCAAACCCGCAGGTGATGGTGCTGCGGGTACTGTCGCCATTGGTGGAGCCCGCCGTGCAGCTGCTGCGCCAGGTGTGGGTGGGCTGGCGGGCGCACTTTTGGCAGCTGCCAGCGGCCAGCCCACGCATTTGGTCGACCTGAATTCAACACCTGACGGCAACGGTATCGCTGGGTCGCCTGTGCGCAGCGCAGGATTTGCCGACAATGCCAGGCATGTTTGTCTGTCTACCCCCAAAAAAAACCATCACCTTCTTGCTGACTGTGCTTCTGCTCACGCCCCTGGCGCAAGCCAACCCGCTATTGCACTGCGAGGTGACCTACGCTGGCAGCACGCAGGTCATTGAGACGGGTCCGGTGGCTGACCCGTACCCGGTGCAGTCCATTGATATTGGCGGGCGTTTCTGGTTCAAGCCGGTGATGGTGGGTGAGGGCAACAGGGTGGACTACGTCAAGCTCTACGCCTATCTGGATGCCCAAAAGCAGCCGCTGCTGCTGCAAGAGGCGATTTATCGGCCCCCGTTTCCAGCCGCTACGACGCCGCATCCGCTGACCGGCGAGCAGCATCTTTACGGCGGTGCGCTGGAGCGTGAACTGATCTACAGCTGCACGCTGCAAGGGGTGCAACCATGAGCCGCACCCGGTTGTCACTGCGCCACTGCATTCTGGCGGGTGTCTTGCTGGCGGGCTGCGCCGCTGGTTTTGCGGCAGACAACACCGCGCCGGTGAGCCTGGTGTTTGCCGGCGACATTGTGCTGGACGACGCCGCGGGCGAGATGATCCGTGCGGGTGGCGACCCGTTCGCCGACTTTGCCGGGACATTTGGCAATGCCGACATTCGCCTGGCCAACCTGGAATGTGTGGTGGCCACCACCGGCACGGCGGGTGACAAGATCTACACCTTTCGGGCGCACCCGCGCACGCTGGCGGTGCTCAAGCGCCACTTTGACGCGCTGGCGCTGGCCAACAACCACTCAGGCGACTTTGGCCGTGAGGCCTTTGCCGAGATGCTGGGTTTGTTGAAGCAGTCACAGCTGGGCCAGTTTGGCGGTGGCCACAACTTGTCTGAGGCGCATACCCCGTTGATCATCGAGCGCAAGGGGCTGCGCATCGCCTTGCTGGGCTACAGCGAGTTCATGCCCCGCAGTTTTGAGGCCGATTACAACGCGCCCGGCGTGGCCTGGAGTGAAGACGAGCAAGTGGTCGCCGACATCAAAAAAGCGCGCAGCTTTTACAAGGCTGATGTGGTCATTCCAGTGATGCACTGGGGTTGGGAAAACGAGCTCACTTCCACCCCACGCCAGCGCCAACTGGCGCACCTGATGATCGACGCGGGTGCCGATGCGGTGATTGGCGGGCACCCGCATGTGACGCAGGAGATTGAGCCTTACCATGGCAAACCGATCATCTACAGCGTGGGCAACTTCGTCATGAAAGAAACCGACAACGCCCGTCAGCGCCAGGGTTGGGTGCTGCGCCTGCAGCTCGACAAAGACGGCGTGCGCGCTTTTGACACCCGCGTGGCCGCCATCAGCATGGACGGCATTCCCGGCCAAGACCGCACGACGACCAGTCCGTGTTGGAAGCGTGGGCAGGATGCGCTACAGCTTTGTGCTCCCACGAATTGACACTGGTTATTTGAGTAATTCCGGATAAAGTGATGGTTTTCCCCAGTGGTGTGCGCTTTAGGGTGGGCGCACACTGCGTGACTTAAATCAACGTGGGTTCTCATGCTGCACCCAAGATCGCCATCCCGGGCCATGGCGCAATGTCTTGTGAGCCAGACAAGGATGGGGGCTTGACACATCGCTACCTGGTTTACCTGTCACTACAGATGGCTGCTGCCGTAGCCAACATGCAAAGCTTTGACGAAGCCTACGCAGCCATCGACGGGTCGGAGTTCAAGGATTTACCCGCTTTCGGCCTGGCCAACAGCCCGAACGCCATGGGGGCTCTCCTGAACGCCAAAAAAAACAGCCTGAACGCCAAATAGCGCTGCGAGGTGGTGCTAGATGGCCACCATTTGCCGCACGCCGTCCGCTTCCATATTGGCGCCTAGCCCCTGCGCCTTGATGGCGCCGCGCTCCATCACCACATAGTTGTCGGCCAGCTCCTCGGCAAAGTCGTAGTACTGCTCCACCAGAACAATCGCCATGTCGCCCCGGTCCGCCAGCATGCGGATGACGCGGCCAATGTCCTTGATGATGCTGGGCTGGATGCCTTCGGTGGGCTCGTCGAGCATCAGCAGCTTGGGGCCAGCGGCCAAGGCGCGGGCAATGGCCAACTGCTGTTGCTGCCCGCCCGACAGGTCACCCCCACGGCGGCTGAGCATTTGTTTCAGCACCGGGAACAACTCAAACAACTCAGCAGGAATGGGGGTACTGGCGCTCTTGTAGGCCAGGCCCATACGCAAGTTTTCTTCCACGGTGAGGCGGGCGAAGATTTCGCGCCCCTGCGGCACAAAACCGATGCCTGCTCGGGCGCGCTCGTAAGGCGTCGCGTTTTGGATCGGCTTGCCATCAAATTCAATAGCGCCTGTCTTAATTGGGATAAGGCCCATCAGGCTTTTGAGCAATGTTGTCTTGCCCACACCGTTGCGGCCGAGAATGACGGTGACTTGGCCCAGGTTGGCTTGCAGGCTCATGTCCCGCAGGATGTGTGAGCCGCCGTAGTATTGGTTGATGTTGGTGGCGTTCAGCATCTGTTTTTATCCTTTTATTTGGTTATTGCTGCGTGCGCTGGCCGGGTCTCGCCCCGGCGGGCGAGGCACTTTTCTTTGCTTCGCCAAAGAAAAGTACCCAAAAGAAAGGCGAGCCGAATGCGTCGCCGGCACGGTGTGCCGGTTCGCTGCGTTGCTCGGTCTGGGCGGGGTGCCGCTCAAACTCGCCGCGCTCAGACAATCGCGTCCCCTGATCAGCCCAGCCCAGCCCTGCGCTACTCGCCGACGCACCACGGCGGTGGATGCGCGCGTGTCTTTGCCCCCTTCTGTATGCGCCTGAGTTGCGGCGGTTTGGCGGGAAAAAGAACCGCGATTGTCTGAGCGCAGCGAGTTCGAGCGGTTCCCCGTCAAACCGCCGCAACTCAGGTTGCCCGCAGCAAAGCTGCGGGTCGCAGACAGCGGGGTCGCCCTTTCTTTGCTTACTTTCTTTCGGCGAAACGAAAGAAAGTGAGAGCGCAGCCGGGCGCACATCCCGGCAACCGCCCCGCTGGCAGGCGAAGCAAAGAAAAATGAGTGGCCGCCGGGCCACCCCGGCAAAGCCCCCCGGCTAGGGATCAATAAAGAGTGAAGAGATGTATCCAATCTCATCTCCCCAAATAAACCTCAATCACCCTCTCATCCGCCTGCACCTGCGCCAGCGTGCCCTGCGCCAACACCGAGCCATCACACAGCACCGTCACGATGTCCGAAATCGTGTTGATGAAACTCATGTCATGCTCCACCACCATCAGCGAGTGCTTGCCTTTGAGCGACAAAAATAGCTCGGCGGTGCGCTCGGTTTCCTCGTCAGTCATGCCCGCTACAGGTTCGTCCAGCAGCAGCAGTTTGGGGTCTTGCATCAAGAGCATGCCAATTTCAAGCCACTGCTTTTGCCCGTGGCTCAGGTAACCCGCCTGGCGCGACACGCTGTCAGCCAGGTGGATGGTGTGTAACACCTCCGCCAGCCGGTCGCTTTGTACGCTGTCGAGCTTGAACAACATCGATTGGGTGACGGCCTTATTCGTTTTCAGCGCCAGTTCCAGGTTCTCAAACACGCTGAGCTGCTCGAAAACCGTGGGTTTCTGGAACTTGCGGCCAATGCCCATCTGCGCGATCTCGGCCTCTTTGTAGCGCAGCAGGTCGATGGTGCTGCCAAAGAACACGCGGCCTTCGTCGGGGCGGGTTTTGCCGGTGATGATGTCCATCATGGTGGTTTTGCCCGCACCATTGGGGCCGATGATGCAGCGTAGCTCGCCCGGTGCAATGTCCAGGCTGAGCTTGTTGATGGCCTTGAAGCCGTCAAAACTCACACTGACATCTTCCAGATACAGGATGCGGCCGTGGGTGGTATCGACCTCGCCGGGAATAGCCAAGCGCGAAAACGCTGCGCTGCGCCCGCCCGACTCGGTGCCGCCTGGGGTGGCTGGGTGTGCGGCGCGGTAGGCTTCGGCGTGGCGCGCGTTCTCTTCCATCAGTTCCGGGGTCATGGCTTGTCTCCTGAGTCGGTGGATGGCCGCTTCGCTGACGCGCCTCGCCATGACGACATCCTTTTCACCAACCCAACCACACCATCGGGCAGGAACAGCGTCACCCCAATGAACAAGGCCCCCAGAAAGTACAGCCAGAACTCGGGGTAGGCCACGGTGAGCCAACTTTTGGCACCGCTGACGATAAACGCACCCAGAATTGGCCCGATCAGCGTGGCGCGCCCGCCTACCGCCGCCCAGATGGCGATCTCGATCGAATTCGCCGGGCTCATTTCACTCGGGTTGATGATGCCCACCTGAGGCACATACAGCGCACCGGCCACGCCGCACATCATGGCCGAAATGGTCCAGATGGTGAGCTTGTAGCCCAGCGGGTTGTAACCGCTGAACATGACCCGCGTCTCCGCGTCACGCACCGCCTGCAACACACGGCCAAACTTGCTGTTGATCAGCCAGCGCGCCATCAAAAAGAAGCCCAGCAGCGTGACGCCGGTCATCACAAACAGCGTCATGCGCATGCTGGGTGTGGCAATCGGGATGTCCAGAATACGTTTGAAATCGGTAAAGCCGTTGTTGCCGCCAAAGCCGGTCTCGTTGCGGAAAAACAGCAGCATGGCGGCAAAAGTCATGGCCTGGGTGATGATGGAAAAGTAAACGCCCTTGATGCGTGAGCGAAAGGCAAAGTAGCCAAACACAAAGGCTACCAAACCCGGAACCGCAATGATCAGGAAAAGGGTGGCGACAAAGCTGTCAGAAAACGTCCAATGCCAAGGCAGTTCTTTCCAGTCCAGAAACACCATGAAGTCGGGCAGGTCACTTTTGTAATTGCCATCGGTGCCAATCTGGCGCATCAAATACATGCCCATGACGTAGCCACCCAGCGCAAAAAACAGCCCGTGTCCCAGGCTCAAAATGCCGGTAAAGCCCCAGATCAAATCCATGGCCAGCGCGCAAATGGCGTAACACATGATGCGCCCCACCAACCCCACGCCGTAGTCGCTCAGGTAGAACACGCTGTCCTGCGGCACCAGCAGGTTGAGCGCTGGTGCCACGGCGCAAACCACAATCAGCGCCACCAGAAACGCGGCCCAGCCGCTGCGGCTCAGCAGCGGGGCAGGGGAGGGCAAAGAGAGAGAAGTTTTAGGTGCAGTCATGATCAGGCTTCCGCAGAGCGGCCTTTCATGGCAAAGATGCCCTGAGGACGCTTTTGAATAAAGATGATGATGAACACCAGCACCGCGATCTTGGCCAGCACTGCGCCGACCCAGCCTTCCAGAAACTTGTTCAAAATGCCCAGGCCCAGCGCGGCATAAACGGTGCCAGCGAGTTGCCCGACACCCCCCAGCACCACCACCATAAACGCATCAACGATGTAGCCTTGACCCAGGTCCGGCCCCACATTGCCCACCTGGCTCAAAGCGCATCCGGCCAGCCCGGCAATGCCTGAGCCCAAGGCAAAGGCGTAGGTGTCAATGCGGGCGGTGTTCACGCCCATACACGACGCAATGGGCCGGTTTTGCGTGACACCGCGTACAAACAAGCCCAGACGTGTTTTGCCAATCAACCAGGCCACACTGCCCAGCACAAAAATCGCAAAACCGATGATCACCAGCCGGTTGTAGGGCAGCGACAGGTTGCCCAGCACCTGCACACCCCCACTCATCCACGATGGGTTTTCCACCCCCACGTTTTGCGCGCCAAAGACACTGCGCACCAGCTGCATCAGCATCAGGCTGATGCCCCAGGTGGCCAGCAGCGTCTCCAGCGGGCGGCCGTACAAGAAGCGGATGACCGAGCGCTCCAGAATCGCACCCATCAAGGCGGACGCCAAAAACGCCACCGGCACAGCCGCCAGCAAATACCAATCAAATGCCTCGGGCAGGTAGCTTCTGAACAGCCCCTGCACCACATAGGTGGCGTAGGCGCCAATCATCATCAGCTCGCCGTGCGCCATGTTGATCACACCCATCAGCCCGTAGGTGATGGCCAGGCCCAGCGCCACCAGCAGCAGGATGGACCCAAGGCTGATGCCGCTGAACATGGCACCCAGCTTGTCGCCCCAGGCCAGCGCAGACTCCACCTGGCGCAGTGCGGCGCTCAAGGCGGCTTTCACGTCCGGTTCCGTCTCGCTTGCCAGCCGTGCCAGCAGCATGGTTTTTGTATTGGCCTGGCCGCTGGTGGCCAGCAGTTTGGCGGCTTCCAGGCGCTTGGTTTTGTCTTCGCTGCCCAGCAGGGCTGCAGCACGCACCATGCCCAGCTGCTCTTTGATGGCAGCGTTTTGCTCGCTGGCCAGAGCTTTCTCGATCAGCGGCAGCTTGGTTTCGTCCGCATCGCTTTGTAGTTGCTTCACCGCAGCGGCGCGAACGGTGTCGTCGGCAGAAAACAGTTTGAGCGCCGCCAGCGCCGAATCAATCTCGCCACGCATGCGGTTGTTGTTGATCACGTCTTCGGCATCATCGGGCAGGGCCGTTTCCACATCGGTCACCGCGTCAAAGGCTTTGTCATCTTTGAGCACCAGCACCTTGTCGCCGGCCACCTTGACTGCGTCGTCTGACAGGGCTTGCAGAAACGCCGCCGTCTTGTCGTCGGCGGCAAGCATGGCCTTGGCCAGTGCTTCCACCCGGCTGTCGGTTTCACCAATCGTGATGCCTTTTACCTCTTCAGCCGTTATGGAATAAGCGTTGGTAGCTACCATAACAATAGCAACCCACAAAACAAGGCCACGCCATTTTGGGTAAGCACGCTGCATGGTTTGAAGTCCTTTGAAACACATGCTGGGCATTGTCAAAAGAATCCACCCATTCGGCCATACGCCAGGTGGCGTAGAGGGCTGGCACACACAAGCCCGTCCACAGGCTGCCGAAGAGTGCCAAACGCACCGATCTACAATGAATTTTCCAGCACTGAAACCGAAAAATCGTCGTCAAAATTGTGGACGACCGGGGCGTTGAGTCGCTCAAAGTGATGAATTTAGGAGACTGACCGCATGCAAATTGAATCGATCCGGCTGAAGAACTTTCGCACTTTTCAAAATGTGCATTTGAAAGATATTCCGCGGTTTTGCGTGTTGGTAGGGGCCAACGGCACAGGCAAGAGCACTTTGTTTTCAGTGTTCGCCTTTTTGCGCGATGCCATGACAACCAATGTCACTGCAGCCCTGGGGCGGCTGGGCGGCAGTCGCGGCCTGCAAGAGGTGCGCAGTCGGGGTAGCGCGGGGCCGATTGAAATTGAGCTGAAGATTCGGGCAGAGTTGGCCGATGGCCGTTCTCGGCTCATCACCTATGAATTGCATATCGATGACAGCAATGGGCGGCCAACGGTGGTGCGTGAGGTGCTGCAATACCGCCGTGGCAGCCGTGGGCAACCGTGGCGGTTTCTGGATTTTTCACGCGGCACGGGCGAGGCGGTGACCAATGAGCTGGAGTCGGTCACCGACGAAAGCCAGCTCAAGCGCGAAACGCAAACCCTGAAAAGCCCGGACATTCTGGCTATCAAGGGCCTGGCACAGTTTGAGCGCTTTCCAGCGGTGATGGCGCTGGGTAACCTGATTGAAAACTGGCATTTGTCAGACTTTCACATCAGTCGTGCCCGCCCAGAGGCCGAGGCGGGGTATGCCGAGCACCTGTCGCGCGAGGGTGAAAACTTGTCGCTGGTGGTGGAATATTTGCACAAGCACCACCCAAACGTGTTCGCAGAGGTGTTGAACCGCCTGCAAAGCCGGGTGCCGGGCATCACACAGGTTGAGGCAAAAACTACCGAGGAAGGTCGGGTACTACTCAAGTTTCAGGATGGCTCATTTGAAGACCCGTTTCTGGCACGCTATGTTTCTGACGGCACCATCAAGATGTTGGCTTACCTGGTGTTGCTGTACGACCCCCATCCGCACCCGCTGCTATGCGTGGAGGAACCTGAGAACCAGCTGTACCCGTCGCTGCTTTGGGATTTGGCCGAAGAGTTTCGCGCCTATGCCAGCCGCGGTGGGCAGGTGTTTGTCACCACGCATTCGCCAGATTTTTTGAACGCAGTCCAGTTGGACGAAGTTTTTTGGCTGGTGAAAGAAAAGGGCTACACCCGCGTGCACCGCGCGGCGGACGATGCGCAGTTGCGCGCCTACATGGGCGCGGGCGATCAAATGGGTTACCTGTGGAAACAGGGGCTTTTTCCCGGGGCTAACCCATGATTGAGCACGTGGTGTTCTTGCTTGAAGAGCCGTCCGCGCAGGATTTTTTGCAAGGTGTTTTGCCAGGGTTGCTGCCCACTGGGGTGACGGCACACTTTTTGGTGTTTGAGGGCAAACAAGACCTGGAAAAGCAACTACTGAAGCGCCTGAAAGGCTGGCTGCGGCCCAACACCCGGTTCATCATCATGCGTGACCAAGACAGCGGTGATTGCCGGGTGATCAAGCAACGCCTGCAAGCGCTGTGCGCAGCGGCGGGTAGGCCTGATGCCGTGGTGCGGATTGCCTGCCGCGAACTTGAAGCTTTTTTTGTGGGCGACTGGCAAGCCATCGCGCAAGCTTTTAAGAAACCGGCTCTGGCAAGTCACGACGGCTCGGCCAAGTACCGTGATCCAGATCGCTTGGGCAGCCCCTCGCATGAGCTCAGGCGGGTGTTGCCCGCTTACCAAAAGCGCGAGGGTGCGCGCAAGATAGCGCCCCACTTGGTGCCGGAGCGCAACCGCTCACGGAGTTTTCAGGTGTTGTTCGGTTCACTGCGTGGCTTGGCCACTGCGTAACCGCCAAAAACTTGCGCATCATTCCCTCGCCCTTGAAGCCTGGCAACTGACGTAAAGAAACCGCGCTGGTTGGCGCGGTTTTTGAGTTGTTAGCGACTTGACTTACTTCCTCACCGGCTCATCCGGCTTGCCCGCATTGCCTTCGATGTACGGAGACCAGGGCATCGCCTTCACCGGCCCGGGTGTCTTCCAGACCACGTTGAACTGGCCGTCGGCTTTGATTTCCCCGATGAACACGCTCTTGTGCAGGTGGTGGTTCTTCTCATCCATCTTGCTCACGATGCCACTCGGTGCCTTAAAGGTTTGGCCAGCCATGGCGGCAATCACCTTGTCGGTGTCGGTGGACTTGGCTTTTTCAACCGCTTGCTTCCACATGTTGATGCCGATGTAAGTGGCTTCCATCGGGTCGTTGGTCAAGGGTTTGTCGGCACCGGGCAGGTTCTTGGCCTTGGCGTAGGCCGACCACTTCTTGATGAACTCGGCATTGGTCGGGTTTTTGATGCTCATGAAGTAGTTCCAGGCGGCCAGGTGACCCACCAGTGGCTTGGTGTCCACACCGCGCAACTCTTCTTCACCCACGCTGAAGGCCACCACGGGCACGTCCTTGGCTTTCAGGCCGGCATTACCGAGCTCTTTGTAGAAAGGCACGTTGGAGTCACCATTGATGGTGGAGACCACGGCGGTCTTGCCACCGGCTGAAAATTTCTTGATGTCAGCGACGATGGTCTGGTAATCAGAATGGCCAAACGGCGTGTATTTTTCGTCGATGTCAGTGTCTTTGACGCCCTTGGATTTCAGGTAGGCGCGCAGGATCTTGTTGGTGGTGCGTGGGTAGACGTAGTCGGTGCCTAGCAGCACCCAGCGCTTGGCCGCGCCGCCATCTTTGCTCATCAAATAATCCACCGCGGGAATGGCTTGTTGGTTGGGCGCCGCGCCGGTGTAGAACACGTTTTTGGACAGCTCTTCACCTTCGTACTGCACCGGGTAGAACAGCAGGCCGTTCATTTCTTCCACCACGGGCAACACCGACTTGCGGCTCACCGAGGTCCAGCAGCCAAAAATCACGGCCACCTTGTCTTGACCCAGCAATTGCTTGGTCTTCTCGGCAAACAGCGGCCAGTTGGACGCCGGGTCCACCACCACAGGTTCGAGCTTCTTGCCGAGCACGCCACCCTTGGCGTTGATTTCGTCAATCGCCATCAGCACCGTGTCTTTCAACACAGTTTCCGAGATGGCCATGGTGCCAGACAAGCTGTGCAACACCCCAACCTTGATGGTGTCGGCAGCCAGTGCAGGCAGGGCAGACACGGTTGACAGCGCTGCGGCGACCGAGAGCGCCTTGAGGGTGAAACGACGTGAGTTCAAAAGTGACATGTGGGCTACTCCAAAGTTGATGAAACCGTTGTCGCTGGGCGCCAGTCTGCTGTGGTGGGCAAGCTTTTGATCAGCGATGGTTGAACTTTAGGGAGTAGCCCGGGTTTGTGAAATACGCCTTGTGGCGTATAGAGCGTATCGGGTACCCGAGGCGTGCAGGGTCGGCTGGCGCCTTACTGGGGTTTCATCACCATAACTTCGTTGTTACTTGTGCGTTTCAAATAAATCGTGTCGTCCTTGATCCGAACTTCGGAACAGCCTTTGGGCAAGGTCCGCCAGTCGATACAGACGGTCGAGCCCTCGGCACGCCACTCGCCAGAGTCGCTGCGTTGTCCGATATTGATGAAGACAAAACTTTCCTTGTACTGAATGCGCATGTCCGAACCAACGGCTTGGGAGATGAGGAAAGTCTTGCCCGTCAGAAGCTTCTGCAGCGCCTCGGCTTCGAGCTGCGTTGCACCTGGCGGGAATTCGGTTTGCAAGGGTGACTGAGCGAAAGCAGTTCCAGCCACAGCGACAAGTAGTGACAAGGCAAGCTTCATTGGCGACCTCCAGATGAGATGGGGAATAGCAGTACCGGGACGCGAAATTTACAGGCAATGCCCACGTTTCGCAAGAGTCGCCACGACAGTATGAAAAGGTGCAAACCCTGCTATTGACGATCAGCGAGGCGAAAAGTGACTTTTTGGTGATTTAGTGCCGCATAGCGCAATTCGTCAGCCGCAGTTGCACCTACCATGCGCCAGCACTCTGCAACCCTTTCGATCACCTTTCAAGGACCCCCATCATGAGCATTTTCAGCAGCATTCTTTCCAAACTCGGCTTCGGTGACAAGCCAGCAGACGTGCCAGCCACACCGCCTGCGCCCAGCGCCACGGCAGTGCCGGTGCCTGCAGCGCCGGTCGCAGCAGCGCCAGTGGCCATCACCGAGGTTGATGTGGTCGCCAAGCTGGCGGCACTGGCCGCATCAAACGCTGAGAAGCTCAACTGGAAAACTTCCATCGTTGACCTGATGAAACTGCTGGGTCTGGACAGCAGCTTGGGCGCACGCAAGCAACTGGCGATCGAGTTAGCCTGCCCTGCCGAAAAAATGGCTGATTCTGCTCAAATGAACATGTGGTTGCACAAAATTGTGTTGCAGAAGCTAGCCGCCAACGGTGGCAACATTCCTGCCGAGTTGCTTTAAACCGGGTTAGTTCAAAAGCAATCGGCCCGGCGCATTCCGCGGCCGATGTGGCCGGCGTGATCAAACCTCTGGCTGCACGCTCGCCACGCAATTGCGCCCTTGGTTCTTGGCCGAATAGACGCCAACGTCTGCCGCTTTCAGCAGGGCTTCGAAGTTGGGCATCTCGTTCTGGCGAGCTGCCACGCCGATGCTGATGCTGCCAACCCAGGTGCCACTGCCCGCAGGCACGCGCAAGTCGGCCACCTCGCGGCGCACTTTCTCGGCGGTGCGCAGGGCACCTTCCAGCGGTGTGTTGGCGCAGATGATCAAAAACTCGTCGCCACCCAGGCGGCACACCTGGTCGTCGTTTCGCACCGCGCTTTGCAGGCTGCGCGCCAGCTGGCGCAGCACCGCATCACCCGCATCATGGCCGCAAGTGTCGTTGATCTTTTTGAAGCCGTCAGCGTCAATCATCATGCAGGCCAGAGGCGCGCCACTTTGGGTAGCCGCCTGCCATTCGCGCTCCAGCACCAGCATGGCCTGGCGGCGGTTGGGCAGGCCGGTCAGCACGTCGGTCATGGCGATCGTTTCCAGGCGCTGGTTCAGGTCAGACAGCGCTTGCGTGCGCTCGGCCACACGGGCCTCCAGGGTCTGATTCAAATCAAACAGGGCGCGGCTGCGCTCGGACACCTGGATCACCAACTGGCTCATGGCTTGTAGCAGGGTGGCAGTGGCGGGGTCGCGGGTCTTTTTGAAGGCTTCCAGCGCTTCTTCGGCTGACTTGCCGTCTTGTGCGGCCTGCATCAGCCAGGTCATGAGCAGGTCGGTGCCCAGAATGTGGAAGGCCAGCCAGTTGCTCAGAAAGTTCAGCAGCGCGTTGGCTGCACCAGGGTCGTCACCAGTTATCCGGGTGTGCATGTGGACGATGTCTTGCAAAAACTGGGCATGTTCTTTGCGGTGGCGCGCAATATGGCTGGGGTACACGCGCCGCTTTTCCATCAGCGCTTCTTCTTCGTGAAAATGGTAAAGCGTGTAACGCTTCAGCTCCTGAAAAAGCGCCTCGACCTCGTCGCCACTGGCGCCTGTGGGGCGCATCAGTGCGTCGCCAAACTGGTTGATGAGGTCCACCAGGTAATGGTGTTGTTCATCGACGGTCGGCAGGCCAGTCAAAAAGCAGGAATCCCAACGAAATGCTTGCATTGCATCCACCTTCTCTTATGTGTTTTCTTGCACCTTGAGGCACCGATTGTTGCACCAAGTCAGGTCAAAATGCAGCCATGACTGAACCATCCTCCCCGCTGCCTGACGCACCCGCCCCGCCTCAACCAAGCCCTGCGGCGCAGCCCCGCAACCCGCTGCATGGTGTGACGCTGGAAGCCATGGTCACGGCACTGTCCGACTTTTATGGTTGGAATGGGCTCAGCGCACGCATTCCGGTGCGCTGTTTTGCCCTGGACCCCAGCGTGCCGTCGAGCCTGAAGTTTTTGCGCAAAACACCCTGGGCGCGTGAGAAGGTGGAGGGGCTTTACCTGTTTATGCTGCGCGAGCAACGCCGGGGCCGGTAGCGCAGCGTTGTCGCCTGTCAGCCCTGCGCGGCTTCAAAGCTGGCAAACGCATCGGCTGGCAGGGGCCGCGAAAAGTGATAGCCCTGGGCAAAGTCACACGCTATCAGCTTGAGCGCATCACTCACCTCGGCGCTTTCAACCCCTTCGGCCAAGGTGCTCAGGCCCAGGCTGCGCGACATCTGGATGATGGCGCGCACAATGGCTGCATCATCCGAATTGGTCAGCAGGTCGCGCACGAACGATTGGTCCACCTTAAGCGTGTCCATTTGAAAGCGACGTAGGTAGGCAAAGCTGGAGTAGCCAGTGCCAAAGTCATCAATCGCCATGCGAACTCCCAGGTTTTTGATGCGACCCAGGGTGGCAATCACGTTTTCTGCATCTTGAATCAATGTTGATTCGGTGAGTTCCAGTTCAAGCAACGTTGGGGGCAGGCCGGAGGCGGCAAGCGCGTGGCGCACTTGCGCCTCTAGCAAACCTCGGTGCAACTGCCTCGGCGACACATTCACCGCCACCCTCAGCGGGGGCAAACCCTTGCGCGCAGTGTTCCAGCGCTGGGTTTGGCGGCAGGCCTCAACCAAAACCCAAGCACCGATTTGTTCAATCTGCCCGGTGTCTTCTGCCACTGCAATAAAGTCGCCAGGCGGCAGCAGGCCGCGGTCAGGCGTTAGCCAGCGCACGAGCGCCTCAGCACCCACCACCTGGCCATTGCGCAAGTCCATCACGGGCTGGTAGTGCAACAAAAATTCGTGCTGCTCGATGGCCCGGCGCAGGCCGGCTTCGATCCGCAGCCGCTCCAGCACCCGGTTATTCAGATTGACATCGGCCAGCCGCCAGGTGTTGCGCCCGGCTTGTTTGGCCTGCATCAAGGCCGAGTCGGCATGGCGCATCAGCGCGGCAAAATCTTCGCCTGCGTCAGGTGCCAGAGCGATGCCAATTGAAAAAGTGAAGGCAATCGGCTCCCCTTCTATTACTGCGGGTTGCTGGCAAACGGCAAACAGACGCTGGGCACAGTTGATCACTGTTGGCGCATCGATGTTGCCGGTCAGCAACAGCGCAAACTCATCACCACCAAGGCGACCCAGCGTGTCCCCCGGGCGCAACAGCTCTGTCAGGCGCTTGGCCAATTCCCGCAGCAGCAGATCACCCGTTGCGTGCCCCAGAGATTCGTTGACCAATGAGAAGCGGTCTAGGTCAAGCAACATTAAAGCCACTCGTTCGTCGCTTCTGGCGGCCTGCAAAAACGCCTGCAGGCAGCGGTCTTGCAGCATATGGCGGTTGGGCAGGCTGGTGATGGGATCGATTTCGGTGAGCACACGAATCTGTTCTTCGGTTGCCTTGCGCTCGGACAAATCAGAAAACATCCCCAAGTAGTGGGTGGGCCGACCCGCTGGGTCATTGATGACAGAAATGTCGAGCCATTCCGGAAAAATCTCACCGTTCTTGCGGCGGTTCCAGATTTCGCCTTGCCAACGGCCAAATTTCACTACGGCATCCCACATCACCCGGTAGAAATTCGCATCGTGGATACCCGATTGCAGCGTCCTGGGGTTCTTCATGGACACCTCAGAAAACGTATAGCCACTGATTTTCGTGAACGCGGCGTTGATGTAGATGATGCTGCCGTCCAGGTCCGTCAGCGTGATGCCCTCGCGGCTTTGGTCAAACACTTGCGCGGCCAACTCGATGCGCTCCATGGCCTTTTTGGATGCCGTGATGTCCCGGTGGGTGCCGACCAGCCGCAGCGGCTGGCCGTTGTCGTCACGTTCAAAAACGCTGGCCGATGTCTTGATCCAAAGATAGTCACCGTTGGCGGCACGCTGGCGGTGTTCATTAGACAACGCTGCGCCAGTGGCCAGTAAACGTTGGATGGATTGCATGGCATGGGCTTTGTCGTCCGCATGCACGCGAGCCAACCACTGCTCATGCGATGTGACAAAGCTTTGGGGGTCGTAGCCCAGCAACTCGGCATACTCTGGCGAGACGGTGGCAACACCCGTGGGTATATGCAAATCAAACAAGGCAATGCGGTTGAGCGACAGGGCAAAGCGCAGTTTGGCGGATGTCTCCTCCAAAGCCTGCTCGATCTGTTTTCGGCGTTGAATGTCACGGGCGATGGAGACAAAGGCAGTCACCTGCCCGTGATCGTCCAGAACCGCTTGCGCCGACACTTCTACCCAAAGGTAATCACCCGACTGGTGCAGCATTCTGAATTCAACATCGGACCGCGCCATTCCCTTGACGAGCTGTTGGTAGTGCTCTTCCCTGATCCGGCTCACGTCGTTCGGGTGAACCAAGGTAAACGGATCTGTCCCGACCAGCGTCAACGCCTCGTAGCCGAACATAACGCGCACGCTGGGACTGACGAACCGAAAGTGTCCATCGACCTCATGCAGGCAGATCAGATCGTGGCTGTGGTCGGCAAGCAGGCGGTATTGGGCTTCGCTGGCCGTCAGTTTCGCAGCGGCCTGGCGCTCTTGGGTGGTGTCACGCGCCACCACAATCAATTCTTTGCGTCGCCCTTTGGCATCAAACACTGGCATCTTGTCAATCGAGAAGTGGCTGGCCTTGCCACTTGGTTCAACAACCGACTCTTCGAAGTGCAGGGGAACGCCGGCGCGCCAGGCAGCGTCGTCGCTGCTGGCACAGGCTTCCAGCCTTTCGGCCATGGCTGGAAACTCTTTCGCCAAATCCAGGTCGCTTTTGTTGTGCCAGTCGGCCTGCGCCATGCCCAGCGATGCCAACGCGGTGCGGTTGGCTACCTGCCAGCGGTTGGCACCATCTTTCAGAAAGATGGCCTCGGGTATTTGTTCGACCAGCCGCGCCAACAGGGATTCGCGGTCTGCGTTTGCCCGCATCGCCTGCCAGCGGTCGGTCACATCGACGCCGATGCACCACAGATCGGACCCGGCAAGCGTCTGCAACTCTTTGAAGCCGGACCAAGCGATGCGGCGCACCTCACCAGACTTGGTGGTCAGCGCCCATTCCCAATCACGGTACCATCGGCCCATGGTCGCAAATTCGGCCATTTTGCTTTCGCGATAAGCCGGGTCCGGATAAAGCAGCGTCCAGGCATCCAGGTTGCCAACCATCTCATCTGCGCTATAGCCTGTGACCCGCTCGCACTCGGGGCTCCAGTAAACGATGTTTCCATCAGAATCCAGGGCATCGACCAGGATGGCGAGCTTGTCAAGCGCTCCGGTCAGCACACCAGTGTTCATTCATTTCCCCCGCAAAAAAATTGTCTATCGGCTGGTGGGTAGTGCAGGAACACCCACTCAGACTAAAAAAACTAGCCAGACCAGCCATGATTCCGAAATCGTTTTTCTCAATTAAACCCGATTAATGTGACTAATATGACAAAAATGAGAAGGACCATGAAAAGAGCCCACATTCGGGCTTGACAGGGCTGCGTTGTTTGGTGGGTGAGGCAAGTTGGGGTCTCCTTTGTTTCTGGTCACTGAGGTGAGTGCACTCCCGGAACCCACAAAAACCGGGAAGTCCAACGCGTGTCAAACCAAGTGCATAGCTTGGCAAAATTTCCCATATACAGGGATGACTCAGTTACAACAGCGTGGACATTTTCCCCCTATGTCGGGAAACATCATGCTCACACCCCAGGTCGCGTTTGGTCGCACCCTGCGAGCTCATCGGCGTGTGGTTGGATGGAGCCAGGAGCGGCTTGGGCTCGAATCCGGTGTTCAGAGAAACTTCATTTCCCTGATCGAAACGGGGCAAAACCAACCCACCATTGCCACGCTATTCAAGTTGGCCACAGCCTTGTGTGTGGCACCGAGTGTGTTGATGGCTGAGGTAGAGCGCGCGTTGTCAGATGGGGGTGCCACCGCCTGAAGCCAGGCAGCATGGGCCATTGATCATGATTAGCCGGATTTTTGCAGGCCGCCAATATGCTCTGATAAGCATAGCTGTAAGCGCTTTTTTCATAAAGGCTAGAGGTCGAAAAAGCTTGTAAACCTGGTGTTCAAAGCGGGTTTGACATTGGATTGAATTCGCACAAATTCGCGCCTAGCCCCATTTCCACCCACCATTTCCACCATTTCCACGTGCGACCGGGCGTCACCGTGTTGATTCAGGTGCTGTCGCTCAGTGCCACCAGCACGAATTCCGCCAACAGTATCAGTGCGCCGCAAACAGGCAGAACCATGCTGGCATGTTCGGGGTAAGCATAGCCGCTGGTGTCAACCCAATAGGCGAACCCGCCAAACACAAGCAGCAAAGAACCCAAGGTGCCAAACCCAAACAATTGAAGCATTTTCAACAGGCCGTTGGCACGCCAGCGAAGGGCGCCCCACCAGGCGGCCAAGGTGGCAAGTATGGCGAAAGTGGTCATTGAAGAGGCTCGGCGTGATGGCGTTGCAGTCTAGTCCAATGGCGACACCCGAGGGCATCGCGCGGGCAGCGTCGCTTGCGCTGAGTCGTCTGCAACCTTGGGTCACGAACGTCGGGCTTGGTCGCACGCTGCCGATTCGCTTCATAAAGCATATCTGTTGGCGCTTGTTCAACGGGGGCTGGAGACCAATTTATTACTTAAAGCTCATCAAGCTGCCCACGGATCTGGTTGGCGCGCAGCCGCAGTGCCGCCAGCGCTGAATCATCCATGCGGGCGAGTTGCTGGTAGGCCATGCCAATGCGCGGGTTGCTTTTGAGTTTGTCTGCGTTGCGCAGGTAAAAGTCCCAGTACAGCGCATTGAACGGGCAGGCAACGTCCCCCAGGCGCTGTTTTTTGTCATAGGCGCAGCTTTTGCAGTAATCGCTCATGCGGTGGATGTAGGCGGCGCTGCTCACATAGGGTTTGCTGGCCAGCAGGCCGCCGTCGGCAAACTGGCTCATGCCCAGGGTGTTGGGTAGCTCCACCCACTCAAACGCATCGATGTAGACGCCCAGATACCAGCGGTGCAAGGCTGGCACATCCAGCCCCGCCAGCAGGGCAAAGTTGCCAATCACCATGAGGCGCTGAATGTGATGCGCGTGGGCGTTGTGTAGCGAGGTGGTGATGCTGGCGGCCAGGCAGTTCATGCGCGTGTCGCCGCTCCAAAACCACTTGGGTAGCGGCGTGGTGTGGTCAAAGTAGTTGTGTTCGTCGTAGCCCGGCATCTGCGCCCAGTAAATGCCCCGCACATACTCGCGCCAGCCAATGATCTGGCGGATAAAGCCCTCGGCAGCGGCCAGCGCTACCCGGCCTGCGCGCCACTCGGCTTCGACCCGCTGCACCACTTCTTGGGATTTAAGCATCTTCACATTCAGAGAAAAAGAGAGCAGCGAGTGGAACAGCCGCCAGGCTTTGCGGCTCATCGCGTCCTGAAAGTCGCCAAAGTGCGGCAGCGCGTGGGTGATGAAGTGCTCCAGCTGTTGCAGGGCTTCAGCGCGGTTGATCGGCCAGCGTGATTGCGTTGCTCTGGGCTCGCCAAAGCTGTTGACGCCAGCCGCCTGAATGCTGGCCCACAGCGCGCTGTGGTCATGCTCTGGACGCAAGTCGGGCGGCTCGGGCGGTGTGCCTTTCCAGGGCTTGCGGTTGTCTGCATCAAAGTTCCACTGGCCGTCAGCGGGTTTGCCCGCCGCGTCCATCAACACATGGTGGCGTTTGCGCAGGTGGCGGTAGAAGGTTTCCATCAGCCACTGCTTGCGGTTGGCAAACAGCTCGGCGGCTTCGTGGCGCTGGGTGTAGAAATGCTCACTATCAACTTGAGAGCTACCTGCGCTTATTCCACAGGGGCTAGAGGTTTGTACTTGGGGTTTTGCCTGGACTTGGGGTTTTGCCTGGACTTGGGGTTTTGCCTGGACTTGGGGTTTTGCCAAAAAGGCTTGTAACTGCTGATCCAGCCTGAATTCATCGGGGTCCTGGTACTCGAACACTTGTACTTGGAAATGGGCGATCAGCACGCTCAGGTTGTCAGTCAGGCTTTGTGTGTTGGCCGGGTCGTTGATGCTCAGATAGTGCACCCGGTGGCCAGCCTCGGCGAGCTGGCGCGCCAGTTCGCGCATGCCGGCAAAGATGGCGATGATTTTTTGCGCGTGGTGCAGCACGTAGTCGGTTTCCTGGCGGATTTCCATCAGCACATAAACCACCTCGGGGCGCAGCGTGGCAAACCAGCTGTGCTGCGGATTCAGCTGGTCGCCCAGGATCAGGCGCAGGGTGTGGGCTGACAGGTGGGTTGGGGTGGCGTTCATGCGCTTATACGTTCAGCCGAAGCTGCCGGGAATGGCAGTCGCAGGTCGTTACGGAACCAGTCATTCAGCGTGCTCATGGCACGGGTTTGGCAGCACGACGGCAGCGCTCCGAGCAGTATTTGACGTTGTTCCAGTCGCGCGCCCACTTTTTTCGCCAGGCAAAAGGCTTGCCGCAGGTGAGGCAGATTTTGCTCGGCAACTCGGATTTTTTGCGCATTTTCATGGGACCGTGATCTCAGTCAAAGCCCAAACTGAGTTGCGCGCTGCCACCAGCGCTAGGCGTGCGCTGACGTGTGCCAGGCGTTGGCCCGCAACGCCCCTTGCGCGATCCATGCTTTTCCACGATGGCCGCCTTGGCGGCGCGCACCTCTGGGGTACGGCGCAAGCTGTGCAGGCGGTCTTTGGCGGCGCGGGTGGCGGCTTCCAGGTCGACTTGCGGCAGCGGCCAGGCATCTGGCGCACCCGCCGCGGCATCAAAGCTGACCCGCACACCGCAGGCGGCCTGCACGCTCTCGGGCATGCGCCAGGGCTCCAGCAGCCAGCTGTCTGGCACGCGGCGCAGGGCCGGGCACCAGCGGCGCACAAACAGGCCTTGTGGATCATGGTCTTGCGCCTGCTTGATGGGGTTGTAGACGCGCGTGGTGTTGATGCCGGTGGTGCCGCTTTGCATCTGCATCTGGCTCCAGTGGATGCCGGGCTCGTAGTCCAGAAATTGGCGCGCCAGCCATTGCCCCACCAGCTGCCAGTGCAGCCACAGCGGGTAAGCCGCCACCGAGACCAGCATGGCGCGCATGCGAAAGTTCAGCCAGCCGGTCTCGCGCAGCATGGCGACGCAGGCATCCACCATCGGCCAGCCGGTGCGCCCGTGGGTGAGTGCTTCAAAATGCGCCGGGTTCCAGTCGGGCTCGCGCAGGCCGTCGTAACCACGGTGCAGGTTGCGCCACGCCAGCTCGGGTTCACTTTCCAGCTTCTGGATAAAGTGGCAATGCCAGTGCAATCTGCTCAAAAACGCCTCTAGCCCTTTTGCAGCATAGGCAGAGCGCTCTTTAAGTTGTAGTAATTTGGCATCCGTGGCTTGCACCACTTCGCGCAGGCTTAACGCGCCAAAGCTCAGGTAGGGCGACAGGCGCGAGCAAGCACTGGGGGCCGACAGCGGTGACGAGATGCCGCCCCGGTAGTGGCGGCAACGGTCGTTAAGAAAACTCTCCAGCACCGCAAGCCCGGCGCTGCGCCCACCACGCTGGCGATCCGGCGGCTCAAACGCAGCCAGCCCCAGCTCTTGCGCGCTGGGCACTGCTTGCGCGGGCCACGGGCTGGGTTGAAACTGCAGCTTATTGCGCTCCCAAATCATCGGTGTCGTTGTTGCTTCGCCTTGTCGTGCGACAGCACTGCCTGCGGCGTCTGTCCTAGAAACGAATGATTTGAAAGCGGAATTTTCGGGCTGGGGACAGGGGAGTTGCGGCGCTTGCGTGTGAGACGCCCAATGGCTTTGCCAGTGGTTGCGGCTGGTCAACCGGCGCACCACGCCAAACTGCGGGAACTCCTGCCAGCTCACACTTTGTGCGCGGCACCAGCGGGCTACCGCCTTGTCGCGCTCAAAAGTGAGGGCGTTACCGGTTTCTTCGTGGGCAAACAGCCGCTCAAAAGGTGCCAGTGCGTGTAACTGCGCCAAAACGTCGGTCACCTCGCCGGTGCGCACGTGCAGGCGGCCGCCCAGGGTTTTCAGGGCGCGCGCCAGTTCGCGCAGGCTCTCCAGAACAAATTCATAGTGCTGGCGCGCCGCATCAGGCTGTGCCCACAGGCTGGGCTCGATCACATACAGACACAGCACCGGCCCGTGTGTGGCGCCAGCGTGCAGCGCGGCGTGGTCGTGCAGGCGCAGGTCGCGTTTGAACCAAACCAGGCTGTAGCCCATGCCGTCGGCGGGCTCAACTGCGGGGTGCGTCAGGGGGTTCTTCAGGGGGCGGGTTAGCTGCAATTTCTGCAGCTTCCAGCCCTTTCTCGACGGGGGCTGGAGGCTGATTTGACTCGGAATCTGGCGGCAGCATCTCGTTGCCGTTCCAACGCGTGCCGCACCAGCAAAGGCCGTCGGCATTGATCAGACAGGTGCCAGTGCCGCAGCAGCGAGTTTCGGTGGTCATGATGGGCTCCTTGGGTTCTAAGCGGTATTTACCGGGCAGCGAAAAAAACCACCGCCAAGCATAGGCAGGCTACCACGCTCAAACGAAGGCGTAGCGGCAAATACCAGGCGGGCAAATCAATCACCCGCGCCAGCCGCAGGTCTTGGCGGTAGTGTGCTAGCAGCCCGGCAATCAGCAGGGTGGCACCGGCTTGGG
>Ga0209181_10001518_pt1 | contig 40455 bp, 28 predicted proteins | sample MAT05_FD_187208 | JGI IMG/M metagenome (GOLD analysis project Ga0209181, IMG submission 187208) | Freshwater microbial communities from Lake Fryxell liftoff mats and glacier meltwater in Antarctica - MAT-05 (SPAdes) (version 2) | ecosystem: Environmental > Aquatic > Freshwater > Ice > Liftoff... | reverse complement strand
CAAATAATAACTTGTAAATTTGATATGCTTTCTTTTCACCCAGATGACCCATCTTTTTGATTAAATAGCCCCACTATTCGCTCAAAAAGATAGCCCATCTGAGCAAAAACCAATCTATCTGAAACTGACAAGTTATTATTTGCCCGTTCCTAAGCAACGCGGCACCAATATCACCTTCACTTTCTGGTCTGCGTACTGTTTGTGCAATTTCTCAAAATTCGGCAATTCGGCCACGCAAGGGCCGCACTACGTCGCCCAGAAATTGATGATCCCGTTTGTGGAAAATGCTTTTAAGCATGGTGTGGGATTGGTCGCGTCACCGGTCATTGATATCTCTGCAACTACATCCGCGCATCAATTGCTTTTTACCGTCCGGAATAAAATAACCCCCGAAGCCGCCAGCGAGCGCGATAACAGTTCGGGCATCGGACTTCAAAATGTACGGCGGCGACTCGAACTGCTCTATCCTGAAGCACGTCATCTGGAGGTGCGTTGAAAAGTTGTTTCATGCAATGCTGCACAAACAATCTTTGTTTTCAAAGGCGTCTTTGGCAGTGGCATACGTACTCAGGTTAATACCGGATTGCTTTGTGGCTGCATCATGACAACCTGAAAGCGCACAACTATTGTCCAGAATAGCCTTGATACTTGTGGTATACGTGTTGTTGCTCGCAGTAATGCCCGAACAATCCGCCTTGTCCAGATAATCGTTGGCAGCAGCGTCTTTTTTACAGCTGGCTGGGGCGAAAATCAGAAGCAGCGCAATGGTGGTCAATACACATAGTTGTTTCATAATGAAAAGTGTAGTTTATGTTTAAAAATTATAAAACGTCTCCCGATCATCCAGTTTCAACTGTTCGGATTCCGTCAAATCCAGTTCGCTGACGATTTGATTCCGCTGCGGCATTTGCGTAGCAAAAAGGGCAATCCCCACTGCCGCCAGCAGCAGCAGGCCATAGTTGGAAGTAACAAAGAAAAAACTGACCAGGCATAGCAGCACCGGCATTTCAAGCAGCGCGTACCGGATGATGCGGGCAACTCGATAAGCACCCAGTTTGCCGGGCAAGTCGGGTTTTTCACGAGCGTTCTCTATGAGTTTTTTGCCCACAAAAAACGATGCCGCCACTGCCATGCACCAAATACCGGCGATCGCGAGATCAAAAGCAACGAATTGGGTGTTGGGTGTTTGTTGCGGCCGCACATTGAACCACAAAACAAGTGCTATGATCAATTGACCGCCGAGTAAGGCATAAAACAGGATTTGGAGCGTACGCAGGTATTGAGCGAAGTTCTGCATCGAAATTATTTTACCGGCAAAAATAAACAACTGAATCAGCATATCCGCAGGTAGTTTCCAACTAGATATTTTGTAAGCGGCGCCTTCCTTCTATCTTTGCCCCCCTCAACACCCTGTACCCATCAAACTTCAAACCTCAAACTTCAAACTTGCAACTCATTTTATGTTTGAAAGTCTAAGCGACCGCCTCGAAGGTGCGTTCAAAGTCCTCAGCGGCAACAACAAGATCACCGAACTCAATGTCGCCGAAAGCATCAAGGAGATCCGCCGCGCACTCGTCGGCGCCGACGTGAACTACAAAATCGCCAAAGAATTCACCGACCGGGTGAAAGACAAGGCACTGGGCACCGAAAACGTGCTGAAAAATGTGAACCCCGGCCAGCTCATGGTCAAGATTGTGATGGATGAACTCACGGAACTCATGGGAGGTCAGTCGGTCGGCATCAACGTGAAAGGCAACCCCGCTGTCGTGCTGATCGCAGGTTTGCAAGGTTCGGGTAAAACTACTTTTTCTGGCAAACTGGCCAAATACCTCAAGGAACAGCGCAAAATGTCGCCCCTTTTGGTGGCTTGCGACGTCTATCGTCCGGCGGCTATTGACCAGTTGACCGTGCTCGGCGAGAGCATCAAGGTGCCGATTTATAAGGAAATCGACAACAGAAACCCCATCGAGATTGCGCAAAACGCGCTGAAACACGCCAAAGCGCACGGCTACAACGTGATCATCGTGGACACCGCCGGTCGCCTTGCCGTGGATGAAGTGATGATGGATGAAGTGGCGGCCATTAAAGACGTGCTGAATCCCACCGAAACCCTGTTCGTCGTGGACTCCATGACCGGCCAGGATGCCGTGAACACGGCGGAGGCCTTCAACACCCGCATCAACTTCGACGGTGTGGTGTTGACCAAACTCGACGGCGATACCCGCGGCGGTGCGGCACTTTCGGTCAAATATACGGTCGGAAAACCCATCAAATTTGTTTCGCAGGGCGAAAAACTGGACGCGCTCGACGTGTTCTACCCCGACCGGATGGCCCAGCGGATTCTGGGCATGGGCGATATCGTGTCGCTGGTCGAGAAGGCGCAAATGGACTTTGACGAGGACGAGGCCAAGCGCCTGGAAAAGCGGATGAAGCAAAACAAATTTGACTTCAACGACTTTCTCGCCCAGATGCAGCAGGTGAAAAAAATGGGCGACCTGAAAAGTTTGATGGGCATGATACCAGGCATGAGCAAAGCCATGAAAGACGTGCAAATCGAGGACAAAGCCCTCGTCCGGGTCGAAGCCATCGTGCACAGCATGACCCCGCAGGAGCGCGCCAACCCCGATCTCCTCAACCTCAACCGGAAAAAGCGCATTGCCCTCGGTTGCGGCCAGACGATTGATCAGATCAACCTGTTTGTCAAGAATTTCAACGATATGCGGAAAGTCATGCACCAGATGGCGAATACGCCGATGGGCAAGATGGGGATACCGCCCGGTATGGGCGGTGGAATGCCGAAGGGCTTCCGCCGATGAAGCAGCCGTTTTCCCTGGCAGTTGTATGGGTCGTTTTTGCAGTGCTGGTGTTCATCCGGATTAGTTATCTCCAATGGGATACCCCCACGGTGAGCAGTACGTTGACCTGGGATGCACTGGGGTATTACCTGTATTTGCCTGGCGAATTTATCTACCACGATATTGGCCCGCTCAAATGGTTTAAAGGCATTGTAGAGACTTATCAGGCCACAGGTGATCTCTATCAAATTTGCCCGCTTCCCAATGGTAACTTCGCTATGAAGTACTTGATGGGCCTGTCTATTCTGTACGCACCATTTTTCTTTATTGGTCATTGGGCCGCTGGCTGGCTGGGTTATCCTCAGGACGGTTTTTCAGTGCCTTATCAATTGGCCGTCTGTCTGGCGGCTTTAGCGTACGCCTTACTTGGCCTATGGGTGCTGCGGCGGGTGTTGCTGCGCTTTTTCTCCGACCAAGTCACAGGCATTGCTGTATTGTTGGTAGCGCTGGCCACCAATTACCCCCAGTATGTGTCTGTAGACAGTGGTCAGACCCACTGCTTTCTGTTCACCCTATATGCGCTCGTACTATGGGCTACGCTGCGCTGGTGCGACCAACCCACTGCAACCCGCGCCTTAGCGCTCGGCTGGCTCATCGGACTCAGTTGCATTGTGCGCCCTACAGAAGGGGTCATGCTGTTCCTGGCACTGCTTTGGCTGCTGCCATCCGGCAAAATCGCCGAACAAACGGTCGCCCAAACGTTGTGGAAGGAACATCGCCCTCACCTTTGGGCTGCCCTGGCCGGCGGTTTTTTAGGCATCCTGCCACAGTTGGTATACTGGAAACGGGTGACCGGCCATTGGGTTTTCGACGTCGGCTCCAGTTGGCGGTTTCTGAATCCGCACTGGCAGGTGTTGTTCGGGGCGGAAAAGGGCTGGTTTGTCTACACCCCGGTCGCACTGCTTTTTGTGGCCGGTTTATTCCTGATGCGGGGCCAACCTTTTCGTCGCTCTGTCACCACTTTTTTTATCCTCAATACCTGGATCGTGATCGCCTGGGCGGACTGGCGGTATGGCGCGACGTACTCCAGCCGGGCCTTGCTGCAAGGCTGTGCCGTATTGGCACTGCCCCTTGGGCTGGTGGTGCAACGTTGTGTACAAAGCCGTTTCCGGCATATCGGAGCAGCCATTGCCGTCTTTTTGGTGGGCCTCAATTTGTTCCAGATCTGGCAATACAACCGCACGATCCTCCATTACAACGACAATAATTTTGCGTATTATCGGGCTATTTTCCTGAATCCAAATCCCACGCCGCTCGATATGTCCTTACTCGACACGCATGAAATGCTCCGCAACGAGGCGGACTGGACTCAAGGCCCAATGATGGTATCGGATTCTATCTATCATGTACATGCCAGCCATCAGCCGCGCATTCAGGTCTGGTCGAAATCTTTGCCGGATTGGGAAGGATTCAAGGCCGACGAGGATCACTGGCTGCTGGTCAGCACACAGGTGCGTTCGGAGTTGGGCGCATTCGACACCTATCTGGTGACCGAATTGCAACAAGGCGATCGGTCCAAACGCACCGCTTGCCGGATGCAGAACGGCATTTGCGAGCGCAGACAATGGAATACCATCGAATACTGGTTCTATGTTTCTGCTGAATTTTCCCAAGCGCAACTGACCATTGGTATAGAAACCAAAGGTCAGCAAGACATTGAGGTACGCAATGTCAATGTGAAAATGTACGGCCCCTCTCAGTAGTTTCTTTCACCTTGCAACCTTCTTCATTCAAGTCTGTCATTTTGGCCATGATATCTGATTCAAATATTCAACCAACCTGTTTTTATACCATGCGCAAATTCTTTCTTTCAGCCGCTGCCACAGCACTTCTTGTGATCGGACTCTCCGCTCAAAATAACACGGTCACCCGTTCGCTGTCCGCTTTCGATCAAATCGCCATTTCCGGCGGTTTTGATCAAATCATCCTCAAAGAAGGCAGCAGTGAAAGCGTTTCGCTCGAAGTCAGCGGCATTGATGCAGACAAGATCATAACGGAAACAAAAGGTAGCACCCTGGAAATCAGTATGAAAAAGGGGTCGTACCATAATTACAAGGCAAAAATTACGATTACGTTCAAAAGCATTCGCGAAGTCCGCAACAGCGGCTCTTCGGATATTGAATCGCTTTCGACCATCAAAGGAGAATACTTCGAATTCAAAAGCAGTGGCTCCGGCAACTTTAAGGGTTCTTTCGAAGTCAAAAAACTCGAAATCGCCATCTCCGGCAGCAGTGATATAAAACTGACCGGAAGCGCCGACAAGCAGAAATATGCCATCAGCGGCTCTGGCGACATTGATGCTTCGAGCTTGAAAGGCAAATCAGCCGACGTAGCCATTTCCGGATCCGGCGATGTGGATTTGAACGTAGACGGTCCTGTGCACACGGCAGTCTCGGGTTCAGGGGATGTCAAAAACAACAAATAAGTTGGAAGTTGGGGGTTTGAAGTTGGAAGTTCAACCAGCACCGTTCCTTAAAGAAGCGTTTGTAGTCCAATTTGAGGGGCGGTGCCGTATGGTGCTGCCCCTTTTTTAATGGCTCTGCCGCTTGCTCATAGAAATTAATCTCAGGAAATTATTCTCAGTAATTACCCGCAGGAAACTCCCAACTTCGCCCCCGATGCAAACAGTGTTCTCTGCTTCTGATTTTTTTGATGCCCGTTCCGAACGGATGGTGTTTGATGTGCGCTCGCCTGGCGAGTATGCACAGGGTCATATTCCGGGGGCGATCAGTTTCCCATTGTTCAGCGACGAAGAACGGGCTGTGGTGGGGACTGCTTACAAACAGGAAAGCAGGGAACTGGCCCTTGAACTGGGCCTTGAGTTTGTCGGCCCGAAGATGGCTGGCTTTGTGCGGCAGGCCAAAAAACTTGCCCCGGATCGCCGGATTGCCGTGCATTGCTGGCGAGGCGGTCAGCGAAGCGGAAGTATGGCCTGGTTGCTGCGTCAGGCAGATTTTGACGTAGTCACGCTGGAGGGAGGCTACAAAGCCTACCGGCAATGGGTCTTGGAGGCGTTTGAAAAAAACATTTTCCGTTTGTTCGTGCTGGGAGGCGGTACGGGTTCCGGCAAAACGAAAGTATTGTGGGCGCTGCAGGATCAGGGAGAACAAATTATTGATTTAGAGCGAATTGCCAACCACAAAGGCTCGGCTTTCGGTTTTATTGGAGAAATGCCCCAACCGACGGTTGAACAATTCGAGAACAACTTCCATGATGCGCTCTATCAACTTGATCCATCCCGGCAGATTTGGGTGGAGAACGAGAGCCGCAGCATCGGCCGCGTGTCTGTCCCGGCAGGTTTTTGGCAACAAATGAAAAATGCTCCGCTGTTCAATATCGAAATTCCCGAGCCCGTGCGCATCCAGAACCTGGTGGATGATTATGTAGGCAGCGACAGGGCCGACCTCGAAACGGCCTTTTTGAAAATTGATAAAAAACTCGGTGGACAGCACCTGAAAGCGGCACTCCAGGCACTTCAGGAGGAGGACTTCCCAACAGCTGCCGCCATCGCCTTGCGATATTACGACAAAACCTATCAACACGGCCTGGAGACCAGCTCCTCTCCCGACATTCGGCATTTGACATTTGATCATGGCGACCCTGCACAAATTGCGACCATATTGGTTGGAAGAATATAAAAACAACATGATCTAAATCACCTCTGCTAAAAACTACGCCGCCATTACCTTTGCAATCTGCCAGATACCAATACCTGGCAACCGATACCAAAACAGCAACCACCACCTGTATGCACTACCATTCGCTCGGCCAAATCCCTCCCAAACGCCACACGCAATTTCGCAAACCCGACGGTTCGCTGTACTCAGAAGAGCTGTTCAGCACTGAAGGTTTCAATGATCTGTATTCCTTGCTCTACCGATGTCATCCGCCTACACAGATTGTTCAGGTAGGAGAACCCTTCGATATTACACCCCGCACCGTTCATGACAAGCAGTTGAAACACAGGTGTTTGAATGGGTTCAAGATTGAGCCGGAAGATGATTACCTGCGCTCCCGTAAACCTGTTCTGGTCAACAACGACTGCAAAATCATCCTCGCGGCTCCCCGAAAGAGCATGACCGATTATTTTTACAAAAACGCGGACGCAGACGAGGTGATTTTCATTCACGAGGGCACTGGCCGACTGCGGACGATGTATGGCAACCTGCGCTTCGAATATGGCGACTACCTGGTGGTTCCGCGTGGCACGATCTATCAATTGGAGTTTGACACCCCCGACAACCGCCTTTTCATCGTGGAAAGCACCGGCCCTATCACGCCGCCCAAGCGCTACCGCAATGCCTTCGGCCAGTTGCTCGAACATTCTCCTTATTGTGAACGCGACATCCGAAAACCTTCCGATCTGGAGACCCACGATGAGCGGGGCGAGTTCCTGTTTTACATCAAAAAGCAGGACAATATTTATCCATACAGTTATCTGAGCCATCCTTTTGATGTGGTGGGCTGGGATGGGTACGTCTATCCGTACGCGTTCAGTATCCACAATTTCGAGCCGATCACTGGGCGGGTACACCAGCCACCGCCCGTACACCAGACGTTCGATGGTCATAATTTCGTGATCTGTTCCTTTGTACCCCGCCTGTTCGACTACCACCCGCTGGCCATACCCGCCCCCTACAACCACTCCAACATTGACTCTGATGAGGTGCTGTACTATGTAGATGGCGATTTTATGAGCCGCAAGCACGTCGAACGTGGCATGATCACACTCCATCCGGGCGGCATCCCGCATGGCCCGCATCCCGGTACTGTGGAAAAAAGCATCGGTGTAAAAGAAACCCACGAACTGGCGGTCATGGTAGACACTTTCCGTCCGCTTCTGATGACAGAACATGCAGCCGGGATCGAGAATGGGGATTATTACAAATCCTGGCTTCCTTGAGGCATTACAAACGATAAGCATACACGTTATTGCCGTTTCCTACTATTAACACCTCGCCTTTGCCGGCCCAATCCATCACCCGGAATGCCGTGCTGCCTGCCAGCGGAAAACCCGGCTGTACTTGTCCACGCCCGTCGAGCATCCAGATCAGTCGTGCTTTTTGATCCAGCATGCCCAGCCTTTTGCCAACCACGCCAAAGAGCGTATCCGCTTGATTGTTTGTTTTTTTGGAAACAAAATTTTTGAAACTGCCTCCTTCATAACCACCCACGGATAGTTTTTTTTCAGCCAACACCGCATATTCGAAACGCGCGTCCCCACTCAGTGCTGCAAATACGCCGGAGGCGGTGCCATCCGACTCACTTCCGGCCTGTAGGCTGAATACCTGGCCTTCCAGACTGCATACAAATGCCTTACCTGCCGTGTTAAAACAAACGATGCGGGGCGATTTGGAAGGCACATCCGCCTGGGGTACACCTTCAAACAAACCTCCAAACTGTACAGGCGCAAACCGGACCGCGCCATTTTTCCCAAAAACCGATAGTCGGCCAGCCCGATTCAATAGGACCAGGTAATCTTTCTCTTTATGCTGAAAATGGAGTACAGGAGCGGTTACCTGTCCCATACCAGACTGTGGATTCCAGCCGCTTAAAGGTTTTCCAAACTGATCGTAGCCATACACGTTTCCGTTTTCACAAGCGACGAAGTAGTTGTATTTCAAATTCTTATCAAAATCCACTGCTATGATGCCGTTCGTTGCGGGCGATTGAAGTTTAAGGGGGAACCCTTCCATGTCGCGTCCGTTTTCATCGAGCAACCAGATCCGGTCGGCTGTATTAAAGAAGAAACAAGTGGTGCCGTTTCCCAAAAAATCAATTCCTTGCACTTCCGACAAGAGCGGAGCCGACAATTGTCGCCGCCAGCGCAGTTGCCCCCCTGCATTCAGGCAATACAATTGGCCTTGTTGATCCTGCGCCAGCACGGCCATTCCACGCTCATCCTTGAGCGCAACCAGAGAAGGCGCCCTGTTTACTTCCGCCGCCAGGGCTGTTTTCCACAAAAAACCAGGCGTTGCGACGGACTGATCAAGTCCATCCAATGGCCCGTGCGCAATGTGGACCTGAACACCGCCCGAAGCATTTTTATCGGCGTGGAAATCAAGCCCTGCAAACCCGATTTTGGCGGCCGACTGTATTTCCGTGCTGTGTTCATTGATCCACTTAGGTTGAAAAATGCCCTTAAGCACAGGAGACAAATACGCCATGTTGACCAGCACCAACGCTCCACTCCCAAACCCTGACTGTCCACTACCTTCTGTTCGCTGTCCTGCCATTTGCAAAAAACCGGGATGCGCCACCAGCGTCTCGCTGACCACGTATTTATCAATCCAAAGTTCCAGCGCGGTTGGGCTGGCCGCAAGTACCATATAATTACCCACCATAGCCGCTGCCGGATTTTGGAACCCCGATTGATTGCCAACCAACGGCGCCAGCCATGCATTCTCCGCGAATTGGCGAATCGTAAACGTTTGATAATCATAACGTTTGAGCAGTCCTTGTTGCCTCCCGAGTGCATCCAGTTGTGTTCTTGCCAGCACCGTATCGCGAACAGCCAGCACGATGAATTGATCGTCTGACAATCCCTCGGAAAATGGCTGCGTGACGACAAACGCCGCTTCCCGGCCGATCCAGGGCAACACGTATGCTTCAAAATCGGGGTTCAGTTCGTTTGCAATTTTTTCAAAAAACAGGCTGCGGTTGTCAAATCCGGCCCGCGCCATCAATACCGTATTGGCAGGCAGTACTGCGAACATATCACTTTCTGTAGCCCGTCCCCAATTGGGTAGCAGGCGCAAAAATCCGCGAGGCTCCACCAGTGTTGCGAGTGAATGCCCGTCCCAGGCTGTGCCGATCCATTCAAGGTTGCGCGTCAGCAGGTCGGGCAATTGATGTTGAGCGGGAAGAAGCCCGGAAGCCAGCCGCGCAACCAGCACTTCAGGTCGAAGCGACATCCGCAATGGAGCCGACGGAGAAAGTCTCTCCAAAAGTTTGCGCTGGGCCCACCAATTGGCTGACGATTCCGCCTGCGCCAGTGCATCCTCCACATATTCAGCCGATTGCGAGAAAATAAGCAGGTTGTTTCTCAGAGAAAAAACAATGTTTCGACGATCCGGCAGCACTACTTTCCACAACGTGTTGCTGCGAAAATGATACGGAAAGATGGGTCCGGTGCCGGAATTTGCCTGTAACGCCGCTCCCAGTTCCTCACTTTCCAGTGCTACCTTCAACACAAACAACGCATGTAAACTATCCGTAGGGCGCAGGGTGAGCGCAGCCAATAAACGCTCCTGTAAAAAAGCGTTTTTGACCGCTTCATTGTGTTGCAAAATACGGCTGGCTTCCAGGGCTTCCAACAGCGTTTGCTGAAATATGGGCAATTCCAGGATGGCGCTCCCCGCAGCATCCCCGACCTGTTCAACCGCTTTCAGCGCCTGAGGCAACGAATTGAATTCCAGTACAATAGCCGCTTCGGAAGGAATGGCCTGATAGGCAGTCGTTTTTTTCGACAGTAAAAAAAATGGCACAGCAATGACAGCAGTCAGGAGCGCAATTGCCAGGGCGATTCGTGTATGTTTGCGGGAGAAATAACGGGACATCGTCAGACAGAGAAGTAGATTGATCGGCCTGCAAGGTGCGATGATTTTAAAAATTGAAAGCGGACGCTTCCGCTAAAACATTATGGCAAAAAAATTTCTCCAACTCGCTGCTCTGCTGGGCGCCACGGCGGTTGTCATCGGGGCATTCGGCGCACATGGCCTAAAAAGTGCGCAGCCACCCTTGACCGAATACCAGATCGGTATTTTTGAAAAAGGCGTGCAATATCAATTCATCCATACGCTTGCCATACTGGCTGTTGGACTGTTGCTCCTGCATCGCCCGGACCATCGCCGCCTTGTATGGGCGGGTTGGTTGTTCACAGCGGGTATTGCTATGTTTTCCGGTTCACTGTATCTGCTGGCCTGCCGCGATGTACTGCCATTTTCTGTGCTTTGGGCAGGACCGGTCACACCCATTGGCGGAGTTTGCTTCATCGCCGGGTGGATGATGATGTTTCTGGGAGTTGCTTCAAAGGAAGATTCAGCAGGATAATCATCTGCCAAATCAAATTCTTTAACCAACCGCTAATTTAGACTGCTGACAAAATTATCTTTGCCGCGCAGCAGGAAACAACCTTCCTGTGGCGCGTCTGTTTGGCTGGCAAATGACGCTCATGTTCCCGGCACTACCGGACAAGTCTGTATAAAGCGATGACGGAACCACCTATCCAACTCAATACCATCGAAGAAGCGCTGGCTGATATCCGCGCCGGCAAAGTCATCATCGTCGTGGACGACGAAGACCGCGAAAACGAAGGCGACTTCGTTTGCGCCGCAGAGACGATCACGCCGGATATCATCAACTTTATGGCCACCCATGGACGCGGCCTCATCTGTACACCCATCGAGGAAAAACGCGCCGACGAACTGGGCCTCGACCTCATGGTGAACAGCAATACTGCGCTCCACGAGACGGCTTTTACCGTTTCGATTGATCTCACGGGACATGGTTGCAGTACAGGCATTAGTGCCTATGACCGCGCCACCGGCATCCGATGGATGACCAATCCTGCTGCCAAACCGAGCGATTTCGCCCGTCCGGGCCATATTTTTCCACTTCGCGCCAAATCAGGGGGCGTGTTGCGGCGCACCGGGCATACGGAAGCAGCAGTGGATCTGGCACGCATGGCAGGTTTATACCCGGCCGGCGTTCTGGTTGAAATCCTCCATCCAGATGGTTCTATGGCTCGTTTGCCACAGCTCCTGGAAGTGGCCAAACAACACGACCTGAAGATCATTTCAATTGACGATCTCGTGGCGCATCGAATGCGCACAGAACGGCTGGTGCGACGCGAGATGGAAACCACCATGAAGACCATTCATGGTGATTTCCAGGCGATTGTGTTCACCGATGTAGCCAGTGGCGACACTCATTTGGTACTGAAAAAAGGGGAGTGGGAACCGGAAGAGCCCGTGTTAGTGCGCGTACACTCGTGGTCGGAAACGGGTGGTATCCTGGGCACTTTGCTCTCTGATTACGGCACGCAGATTACCACCGCACTGCGCAACATTGCTGAAGCCGAAAAAGGTGCCTTTGTGTATCTGCGTCAGGGAGACAAGGCCAATCTGTTGGCTAAACTCCACTACTACAAACAGTTGGTGGACGAGGGCAATACGGATCGTTTTGAGTTGCATACTGCATTGGGCAAGAAGGACTTCGGTGTGGGCGCACAGATCCTGCGAGAACTGAACATCAGCAAAATACGACTCCTGACCAACCATCCACGCCCCCGGACGGGTTTCATTGGTTATGGGCTGGAGATTGTGGAAAATGTCCATTTATAAAATCTTCCAGACCTTCCAAGTTTTTGAAACTTGGAAGGTCTCAACAGCCAACCCTAATCTTTGATTTTACGCCAACGCATCCAGATCATGGAAAAAAAAGCAGTTGTCACACCCTACGGCTCCAGCAGCGGCAAAAAAGCCGAAGTCGAGCAGATGTTTGATAAAATCGCCCCGAAATACGACCTGCTAAACCGGGTGCTGTCGCTGGGTATTGACATTTCGTGGCGCAAAAAAGCCCTCAATTACCTGCGCTCGGCACAACCACAACAGATCTTGGACGTTGCGACGGGCACAGCCGATGTAGCGATCATGGCTGCCAAAAGGTTAAAACCTGCACAGATCATCGGCATTGATATTGCCAACCAGATGCTGGAATTCGGGCGGGTGAAAGTCAAAAAAGAACACTTGGAGGAAGTGATCACGCTGGAAACCGGAGATAGCGAAAATCTCCGATTCCCGGAAAATTCCTTCGACGCAGTGACAGTCGCATTTGGTGTCCGCAATTTTGAAAACCTGGAAAAAGGGTTGGCTGAAATGTGCCGGGTACTCCGTCCCGGCGGTCGCGTGGTGATTCTGGAATTTTCAAAGCCGCATATTTTTCCATTTAAACAACTTTACAACGGCTACTTCAAATACCTTTTGCCGCTCATCGGGCGTTTAACGAGCCGCGACGTGCGGGCCTACACCTACCTGTTCGAAAGTGTGCAGGCTTTCCCGGAAGGCAACGATTTTCTCAACATTTTATCCAAAACCGGTTATCACAACCCTGTATGCGAACGACTAACGCTTGGAATATGCACCATTTACTCCGCAACGAAATGATCGGGGACGAGGGACAACAGACGAGGGACAAAGGACAAAGGACAAAAGACAATCGTTTGTCCTTTATTCTTCGTGCGCCGTCCTTCGTGCTTCGTCTTTTGTCCCTTGCCCTTTGCCTCTTGCCCCTTGCCGCTTCGGCTCAATTCAATCAAGGCAGCAACGTCAACTACCACGATTTTCAATCGAAGCCTTATTACTTTGGCATCACGCTGGGCTATAACAGCAGCAACTATCGGATCTATCATTCCAAGGATTTCATTCGCAACGATTCGTTCGCTTCTGCGGAATCGGTAACAGGGCCGGGTTTCAACCTCGGGATTGTGTCCAACCTGAGGATCGGGGAATACTTCGACATTCGCTTCCTGCCCACATTGTCGTTCACCGAGCACACCATTCGGTATAAGGTACCGGGAGAACGTGGCCTGATCCGCAAACGCCCCATCGAGTCCGTACTGGTAGAAATGCCGTTCCACGTCCGCTACAAATCCGCTACTTACCATGATTTTCGCCTTTTCATCATCGGCGGGGTGAAATATTCGTTCGACGTTGCGAGCGATTCCCGTACCCGTCAGGCGGCGGGCCTGGTCAAAATAGCGCCCACCGATTTCCAGGTGGAATATGGGGCAGGCATCCAGTTTTTCTTCCCTTACTTCATTTTTTCTCCCGAACTAAAAATCTCTCAGGGGCTCAATAATATCCTGATTTACAACGACCGCCTCGAACAGAGCAATGTGCTGGAGAAAGTGCTGAGTCGCGCATTCACGATCTCTTTGCACTTTGAAGGCTAAATCATGATACCGCCCAAACAGGTTCAGGAAATCCTCGAGGCGGCTCGCATCGAGGAGGTTGTGGAAGAGTTCGTCACGCTCAAGAGGCGTGGCGTGAACCTGATTGGATTGTGCCCGTTTCACGGCGAAAAAACGCCGTCGTTCAACGTCAACCCGACGCGCAATATCTTTATCTGCTTCGGCTGCGGCAAAAAAGGCGACTCGGTGCGTTTCCTGATGGAGCACGAAAGCCTGACGTTCCCGGATGCCCTGCGGTGGCTGGCGCGCAAATACCGCATTGATGTTCAGGAGGTGGAGCGAACGCCGGAGCAAATGGCGGAGGTGCAGTTGACAGACTCGCTGTACATCGTCAATGATTTCGGACTCTCGCATTTTCAGGAGCAATTGTTCGATACCGATGAGGGTAAGTCCGTCGCACTGAATTATTTCCGGAAGCGCGGCTTGAGGGAGGATATCATTCGCACGTTTGGGCTGGGATACGCACCTGAGCAGCGCGACCTGTTGGTGCGCACGGCCAGAACCAAAGGCCACAACCTGGATTTATTGAAAAAAGTCGGGCTGTGCAGTCAGGACGGCAGTCGCGATTTTTTCCGGGGGCGCGTCATGTTTGCCATCCACAACAGTTCGGGCAAAGTCGCAGCGTTTGCCGGGCGCACCATGTCGTCGGACAAAACGATTCCGAAGTACATCAACAGCCCGGAAACGGAGATCTACGTCAAAAACAAGACGCTTTACGGCCTTTTTCAAGCCAAAAAAGCCATCCGCCAACTGGATGAGTGCCTGCTGACCGAAGGCTACATGGATGTGATCTCGCTTTATCAGGCGGGTATTCAGAACGTGGTGGCTTCCAGCGGTACTTCGCTCACAGAGGGCCAACTCCAACTCATCAAGCGCAATACCAACAACCTCAAAATCCTCTACGACGGCGACTCTGCCGGCATCAAAGCCGCGTTGCGCGGACTCGACCTGGCACTGGAGCAGGATTTGAACGTCAAAATCTGCCTGTTGCCCGACGGACATGATCCGGATTCTTATGTGCAGGAATTCGGTGGCGAGGCGTTTATCCAATACACGACAACGCACGCGAAGGATTTTATCCTGTTCAAAACCCAACTCCTCATCGAGGACACCAAGGGCGACCCGATCAAAAAATCTGCGTTGATCAAGGATATTGTGGCGAGTATTGCCCGCATTCCTGACCCGATCAAGCGCAGCGTGTATCTGCGGGAATGTTCGTCCTTGTTGGAAGTATCGGAGCAAGCGTTGATCAGCGAAGCCAACAAACTGATCGTCACCACTTTAAAAAAGCGGGAAGAAAAAGCAGCGCGGCAGCCGGGTGCGGCGAGCGATTCGCCGCCGCCCGTTCCTTCCACCGATTGGGGCGACTGGCCGGTGGATATGCCGCCGCCATCGTCGCCCGAAGACGCGCCGTTCTTTCCGGATGGGAGCGGCTCCCCTACCTCCCCCCGCGAAAAACCGATGCTGCGCGGCGACGAATTTCAGGAACGCGACATCGTGCGACTGCTGGTGCAATTCGGCGATCAAATGCTTGAAAAAGAGGGCATTACGGTGGGTGAGTACGTGTTGTCGGATATTGAAGAATCGCTCACCGGTTTCGACAATCCGCTCTATGGGAAATTAGCCACCGAGTGCCACGCCCTGCTGGTGGCAGGCCAAACTTTTGACCAGAACTACTTCATTCACCACGAGTCGAGGGACATCAGCGACCTGGCGCTCGACCTGCTGACGGCTCCCTGGGAGTTTTCACCCAACTGGGAGGCGATGTGGAATTATCCGCTTCAGAACCAGAAGATGCCGGAGTTGAACTTCGACGACGACATGAAGCAAACGCTTAACCGCTTCAAATTGCGCAAAGTGCAGAAAATGTGCGAGTTGAATCTTGCGCGTGTGAAAGCCACCGCAGAGGTCGGCGATACCGATGGGATGATGCGCTACATGAAAATCCAGCAGAAGTTGAATGAAACGCGGAATGAGATTGCCGGGCGTGTGGGAACGGTGGTGCTGGCGAAGTAATTCTTTCAGAGGGAATGAACAGTTATCTCGCTCATTCCGGCGAAGTCTTTAACGTTCACGGTAGCGATTTCAGCGATTTGGTTAGCAATAGCGATGGAGACAATTTCAAGGTCGAAAACTCGATTTCCTTTGGTTGTTCCGGGAAAAGGTAAAACCTCGTAAGATTCGCCCTGAAAAGATCGAAGAATACAACATTCCTTTTTCCCTCATTTCAGGGATTAAAGCGGGAAACGACCTTGCATTGCCCGACGGAGGTACGGTACCCAACCTCGAACTGACCCTCAACCCGCCCGCACCGGTTGCCTACGCTTTTTGCAGCGACACCGCGCCTTCGCAAACCGTTGCAGCAGTCGTGCGAGGCGTGGATTTGCTTTACCACGAAGCGACTTTCACCAACGAACACATCGAAGAAGCCGCCATCGCGTATCACTCCACAGCAGCGCAGGCGGCAGAAATTGCACACCTGGCGGGCGTTGGGAAATTACTTTTGGGGCATATTTCCGGGCGATACACCGATGAAGAACAACATTTGGCTGAGGCAAAAATTATTTTCCCCAATACCGAGATTGCACAAGAAGGAGATCGTTGGGAAGTAGGCGGCGCCTTTTCTACTTTTGCCCCATGAATCGTGACCGCCAACTTTCCGCTTTAACCGCCATCTGCGACACCTTGCTGCCCGCTGTGCAACGCGAAGGCAACGACCCGCACGGCTACTGGATGCGCAAGGCCAGCGATCAGCACATTCCGGAGCGCATCCTTGAACTGATCCCCACGCTCAAAGCCGAAGACCGCGCCCAGTTTGAACAACTGCTCGGTCTACTGGCCAGTCCCCTGCTCGGTCTTACCTGGCTCGGACCACTGCGCCCTGCCGACCGACTTACACCGGCGCAGCGCACTACCCTGCTCCATCGTTGGGCAGCCAGCCCGTTGCCCAATATTCGGAACGCATTCAACAGCCTGCGTAAACTAACCGTCATGCTGTACTACGGCGACGTAGCACCCGGCGAAACAAAAAATTCAAACTGGGAAACCATTGGTTACCAACCTCTTACCGAATTTATACAAACTGACCCGGCTCCACTCCCCATATTTCAAACCCAGCCTGATACACCGCTGGACTGCGATGTACTGATCATCGGTTCCGGCAGCGGTGGCGGCGTGGTGGCAGCGCAATTGGCGGCGCAAGGTCTGGATGTGCTGGTGGTAGAAAAGGGGCCCTACGCCCAATCCCACGAATTCACCCAGCAGGAATTTCCCATGCTGCACCGGCATTTCGAGGCGGGCGGTCTGCTCACCTCGCAGAGCGGCTCCATCACGTTGCTCGCAGGCAGCACGCTGGGCGGCGGCAGTACGATCAATTGGGCTGGCTCGCTTCGTACGCCCGATTACGTTTTGGAAGAATGGGCAAGGGAGCATGGCAACCCGCATTTCGCGGAAAAGGCATATAGCGGGGGATTTGATTTTGTGGAAAAAAGGAACTCTATCGGCTCTGACTTTCGCCACAATCCACAAAATCAGTCCCTGTTCGATGCCGCTCACAAGCTCGGCTATCGCGCCGAACACATTCCGATGAACCTGCGTTTTCCACCTGAACTTTCGCCCGAAACGGCGTGGAAGGCCAGTGGTTTTTCCTGCCTTGGCGATGCGTATGGGATCAAACAGGGAGGCGTTCAAACTTTCCTCCGCGATGCCGTACAGCATGGCGCCCGGCTGTTACCCAACACAACGGTAGAGCGGATTTTGGTAAAAAACGGGGAAGCAGTCGGCGCTGAAACTTCATCTGGCACCATCCGCGCCAAAAAAGTCGTGGTCGCTGCCGGCGCTCTGCACACCCCCGTGCTGTTGCTGAAAAGCGGCCTTACACACCCGCATATCGGCCGCCACCTCTACCTGCACCCGGTCGCACCGGTCGCAGCATTTCACAAATCCGAAATATTTCCCTGGTACGGCCCGATGATGTCGGTCATCATGCAGGAATTTGCGCAACTCGACGGCAACTGGGGTTTCCGGATTGAAAATCCGCCCATTCATCCCGGCCTCGCAGCGTTTTCGATGCCGTGGGAGAGCGGTGAATCCTTCAAAAGCGACCTGGCGAACGTCCGCCATTTAGCCGTCCACATCTGCCTGGTACGCGACCGGTTTGGCGGACGAGTGGTGGTAGGGAAAAAATCGAAACAGCCCGTCGTACATTACAGCCTGAGTGACTATGATCGTCGGCACCTCTTACGGGCCATGCAGGAAAGCGTACGTTTGCACGCTGCGGCTGAAGTGGAGCGCGTAACAGTGGTACACAACCAGCCGATTCATTTTTTTCCGAAAAAAGACAATCTGGAGGTATTTTTGCAACATATCATAACAAAAAACTGGGGGATCAACCGATTTGGATTGTTCTCTGCTCACCAAATGGGTACCTGCCGGATGGGTGGCAATGCAGCCAACTATCCGGTAAAACCCAATGGCGAGACCCGCGAAGTACGCAACTTGTTCGTCGCCGACAGCAGTTTGTTTCCGTCCGCCAGCGGAGCCAATCCGATGCTGTCCGTGCAAGCACTCGCTTACTACGTTGCGCAACAAATTACCCCCTGACAACATTCTCACCCCTCTCACATTCTCACGTCTCTCACATAGCCCATGTCCACCACTACAAACCTGGAAGCCGAAAGAAACACCGATGCGCTTAAACTCGCCATTTCCGGCCTAAACCGCCGACTCGACAAAATCAACGAAGGCGGCGGCTCGAAGCGCATCGAGAAACTACACGCCGAAGGCAAGATGTCGGCCCGCGAACGCATTGATTATCTGTTGGATGCAGGCAAGCCCCGCATAGAAGTCGGTGCCTTTGCCGGATTCGAGATGTACGCGGAGCACGGCGGCTGCCCGGCGGGCGGCGTCGTAGTGGTGATCGGGTATGTCCGTGGACGACAATGCATTGTAGTCGCCAACGACGCGACCGTGAAGGCCGGTGCCTGGTTTCCCATTACCGGGAAGAAGAATTTGCGGGCGCAGGAAATTGCCATGGAGAACCGTCTGCCCATCATTTATCTCGTGGATTCAGCGGGCGTATACCTCCCGCTTCAGGACGAGATTTTTCCCGACAAAGAGCATTTCGGGCGGATATTCCGCAATAATGCGCGGCTGTCGTCGGCAGGTATTCCACAAATTGCCGCGATCATGGGTGCCTGCGTGGCAGGGGGCGCATACCTGCCGATTATGTCTGATGAAGCACTGATCGTGGAACGCACCGGAAGCGTATTTCTTGCAGGCCCTTATCTGGTGAAAGCCGCTATCGGCGAAGATGCAGACAAGGAAACCCTCGGCGGTGCGTCCACCCACTCGGAAATCAGCGGCGTGACAGACTATAAAATGCCCGACGACCCAACCTGCCTCGATACGATCAAGGACCTGGTGGATAAATTCGGCCGGTTTGAACATGCCGGATTCGACCGCGTCGCTCCCCAGCCTCCTGCGGGGCAACCGGAAGATATGCTTGAAATTTATCCTGAAAGCCCAAAACCTTACAACACGGTCGAACTCCTGCGCCGCCTTGTGGACGACGGCAAACTCACCCAATACAAGGAACATTACGGAAAAACGATCATCACCGCATACGCCCGCATAGACGGCTGGGCCGTCGGCATTGTGGTCAACAACCGGCAAATTGTGAAAAACGCGAAGGGGGAAATTCAGATCGGCGGGGTGATCTATTCAGACTCAGCAGACAAAGCCACGCGGTTCATCCTGAATTGCAACCAGAAAAAAATCCCGCTCGTATTTTTGCACGACGTGACAGGCTTTATGGTCGGTACCCGCTCCGAACATGGCGGCATCATCAAGGACGGTGCAAAAATGGTGAATGCGGTATCGAATTCGACCGTGCCAAAGTTCACCATCGTCATCGGCAACTCCTACGGGGCGGGCAACTACGCCATGTGCGGCAAAGCCTACGACCCACGCCTGATCGTAGCCTGGCCGACCGCCAAGATTGCCGTGATGGGCGGAGAGCAAGCCGCTAAAGTATTGACACAGATACAAGTACAATCCCTGAAAGACAAAGGCCACGCCCCAGATCCGGCGGCTGAAAAAGAACTTTTGGAAAAAACGAAAGCCAGTTATCTTGCACAAACCACACCTTACTACGCCGCCGCCCGACTTTGGGTAGACGCGATCATTGACCCGCGTGATACGCGGAAGTGGATTTCGATGGGGATCGAGGCGGCGAACAATGCGCCGGTGGAGAAATTTAATGTGGGGGTGATGCAGGTGTAAATTTTGACAGGATTGATGAAGGTTGATACTATTTCCACTCTAACTAAATTCACCATTCAAATTGATCACACATGAAAAACCTGTTCCTCGCTTTCTGCCTCCTCGCATTTTCAACCACTGCAACTGCACAATTTGAAATCAAATCCAATCCGATTGCCTTGCTTTTTGAAGTAGGCGCGGTCTCCATGGAATATTCCAACCTGAAAGACTGGGGCGGGCAGTTAGATATATATGCCGCAGAAGATGGCGGTGTAGTGTTTGGCTCTGCCAAATACTATCTGATCCCGAAATACGGCGCCGACCGCTTTCATGTAGGCGCATTCGTGAGCCAACCCTTTGATGGGGACAGATTAGGCATCGGGTTTTTAATAGGTTATAAACTGGTATCCAAAAAGAGAATCGTTTTTGAAGTTGGGATCGGTGCCGGACGTTTATTAGGCGATAACTCCAGTTTTGATGTTACCGGCTATGGTATCCTGAACATCGGCTATCGTTTTTTGAGTGCAAAGAACAAAAGCAAGGTATTTGTGAATTAACGGACCTTTGCCCAAACTACCCACTTGCATGCGCCTCTACCTCATCGCCGGAGAAGCCTCCGGCGACCTGCACGGCTCCAACCTGATCAAGGCATTAAAACGACTGCAACCTGCGGTGCAGTGCCGCGCGTGGGGCGGCGACCTGATGCAGGCCGCAGGGGCGACGGTTGTCAAACACTATCGCGATCTCGCCTTCATGGGCTTCGTAGAGGTGCTCAGAAACATTCGCACCATCTATCGAAACCTGGCTTTTTGCAAGCAGGACATTCTCGACTATCAGCCCGATGCACTGGTCCTCATTGACTATCCCGGTTTCAACCTGCGCATCGCCCGATGGGCCAAACAGCAGGGCATCAAAGTCATCTATTATATCTCCCCGCAAATCTGGGCCTGGCACCAAAGCCGTGTCCATGCCATCCGCAGGGACGTGGATAAAATGCTGGTCATCCTGCCGTTTGAGCAGGATTTTTTTCGGAAGCATGGGATGGAAGTGGAATTTGTGGGGCACCCGCTGCTGGATGCTCTGGGTAGTGAACAGGGAACGTTGGATGTTGGACTGGGGACGTTGGACTGGGGACTGGGGACTGGGGACGTTAGACGTTGGATATTCGGTCCCCAGTCCAACGTCCCCAGTCCAACATCCAACGTCCAACATCCAACATCCCCAGTCCAGCATCCAACCATCGCCCTGCTGCCCGGCAGCCGCCGCCAGGAAGTACAGCGCATTTTGCCGGTGATGTTGTCGGCAGTGCCTTTTTTTCCGGAATATCAGTTTGTAGTGGCCGGAGCAGCTTCGCTGCAGGAGGCGTTCTACCAGCCTTTTTTGGAAAAATACGGCAACGTACATCTGGTGAAAAACCAGACCTATGACCTGCTTCGGCAAGCCAAGGCTGCGCTGGTAAAATCGGGCACTTCAACGCTGGAAACCGCATTATTCGGAGTGCCACAGGTCGTGTGTTATGCAGGCAGCCCGATCTCCTACGCGATTGCGCGTCAGGTGGTACAGGTAAAATACATCTCGCTGGTCAACCTGATCCTTGACCGGCCATTGGTGCAGGAGTTGATTCAGGGAGAACTGAATACCCGGAATGTCCGGGCGGCTTTGTCGGACATCCTGCTGCCCGAAAAAGCAGCAGTTTTGCAGCAGGGCTATGATGAATTGAGAAAAAAACTGGGCGATGGTGGTGCCTCCGACCGGGCAGCGCAGGCGATTCTGAAAGAAACGGGATGAGGACCATTACAACTTACTGAATTGTACCGTTCGAGTCCCTGCTTTCGTAGCAATACGAGCCAGGTAGGTACCGGCCGCCAACGTCGGCATGGAAAGGGGGACGCGCTCGCTCAACAACCCTTCGCGTTGTTCAATCCGAAGCACCCGCCCGTTCAGGTCGGCTAAAGTGATGGTGGCGTCCGTAGGGATTGCAAAGCGGATGTCCAGGTTGACGACAGCATCCTGAATTGGATTGGGAGATATGCTCAAAGCGGATTCCGGCAACGGCTTTTCGTCGGTCGTCACGAGCAAGTCCATTTGCATCCGCATCACAGCAGCGTATTCTTCGCCGAAGCCGCCGAGATACCATTCATCGGTGTAGAGGACCGTACTGGTCTGGCCGACATACTCGATACTGGTATTGAAAGCATGGTTGGTCTGCTTCGCATTGTCGGGGTAAGTGGCCATCAGGAAATAGCGACCGCCGGGCTGAAGCAGCACGCCATCGTCGCCGGAGACCACATCAATCAGAAAAGCGGTTTGCAGGGTACCGCCAACGATGTCATTCGGGGCCTGATAGCCCGCAAGTCCTACGATGTCCACACTGGTGCCCGGATAATCCGCTTGTTCGAAGTTGCTGAAATCAGCGGCTATTTCATCTTTCACCTTCAACAGGTAAACGGTACAATTGACATCTGTGAGAGCCATTTCATCAGGGTCCGTATCGAATGCGAACGCTGCCCGCATGGCTCTATACTGATCGAGCAAGCCCGTCGGCATCTGGTAATAATTGCCGACACTCCAGCCAATATCCTGAGTAGTGCGGGTGTAGGTTTTAGGCAAATCTTCTTTGGCAAATACGCTTTCTGATGACACCACAAAAGGGCTGCTGCCCTGATTGTTGAGCGGGCGCTGATCTACAGAATCTGCTCTGACTCTATAACTTACAGAATAGGTTCCGACCGGCAGATTGGGGGCAAATATCCCGGTCAATTCAAACAGACTATCCTGCGTACCGGCAGCCAAAGCAGCAATTTTGAGGCTGTCTTTGAACAATTCCTTTTTCGATTCATCCTCTACGATGGCCGTCAATACCACGTTGGTGGCGTCACTCAAACCCTTGTTACTCAGGTAAGCAAAAAAGCCGAACGTGTCCCGGGCGATCAATCCTACAGGCGTTTTAAAATTGGAAGCCGGATAGAAAAAACGGCTCACCGCCAGATTATGCCTGGGTGCAGGATTACCTCCTTGGTACAATTCCACGTCGTCCACATTCCAGAAATATTCCCAGTTGCCTGTCCATTGCCATTGAACATATACTGTCGGCTGGTTGTCAGCCACCCCTGAAATATCGAGAAACACCTCCTCCGGGTTTTCTGACCAACGGTCGTCGGTGGTCAGGCCAGAGAAAACGGTAAATTCCGTCCAGTTCACTTTGTCTGTGCTGACGCGCACCAGCGCACCCTGTTCCGCATTGACCGTATATACGCCGATATGGGTTTGAAAAGTCAAAAAAACCTGGTTGCGCCCTGTACAGTTGATGGGCGCCGTGGTGAGTTGTGCGATATGGGCTTTGGGCAGCACCTTGCCCGGCAGGTCTGAATCTACAGTCACAAAACCATTGGTGGGGGTGCTCGCTCCGAAGGTTTTTTGAAAATTGGGGTTTTCGCTGAAAATGGGTGAACAGCCCGTACCGTCGCGCCCGGCAGCCGGGTCGCCGCACCATTTCCAGGTAATGTTCTGGTTAGAAGCGTCGGCGGTCGTCCAACTGGCTGGCAGGCCCGCTGAAAAATCCTGTGACCAAAATTTGGTTTGCGCATGCAAAAGGTGCGCCGCGCAAAACGCGACAAGGAAGAGTGTTTTTGTAAAAAACTGGGTCATGTTGAAATGTTTTATTTGAAATAAAAATCCGGCGGAAAGTTACCCTTCACGCCGGACGACCTATTTGTTTCTTGCTTGAAAAGCCGGGATTGGCAAACTACTTATCACTTATTAGCCTTTGCCCAGGTGTCTTTCAAGGTAACCGTGCGATTGAACACGGGTTTTTCAGGCGTACTGTCGAGGTCTGCACAGAAATATCCCAGTCGGGTAAACTGGAATTTCTCTCCTGCCGCTGCTTTTGCCAGGGCGGGCTCGATGAGCGCATTTTCTAAGATGGTCAACGAGTTAGGATTGATGGTGGATTTAAAATCCTCTTCTGCCGCCGGGTCTTCCACCTGGAACAAGCGGTCATACAACCGCACCTCTGCAGGTTGTGCATCTGTGGCAGAGAGCCAGTGAATAACACCCTGCACTTTCAGGCCGGATGTATCTTGGCCGGAACGACTTTCGGGCACATAGGAGCAGTGCAATTCCACAACTTTACCTGCTGCATCTTTCACCACTTCCTCACATTTGATGATAAAACCGGATTTCAGGCGCACCATGCCGCCCGGTGAAAGACGGAAGTATTTGGGTGGTGGGTTTTCCATGAAGTCGTCATGCTCGATATACAGTTCGCGGGTGAAGGCGAGGGGGCGTTTGCCAGCCTCCGGGTCTTCCGGGTTGTTATCCGTTTCCATCCACTCCGTTTGTCCTTCGGGCAAATTGGTGATGACCACTTTGAGCGGGTCGAGCACAGCAAAGCGGCGCAAAGCGCGTTTGTTCAGGTCTTCCCGGATACAAAATTCGAGCAGTGAAATGTCGGCTACCATCTCGCGCTTCCCTACGCCGATGCGATTACAAAATTCCCGGATGCTTTCCGGTGTGTATCCCCGGCGGCGGAATCCGCTGATGGTGGGCATACGCGGGTCGTCCCAACTACGCACATGTCCTTCTTCAACCAGTTGCTTGAGTTTGCGCTTGCTGGTGATGGCGTACGACACGTTGCGGCGGGCAAACTCGTACTGGTGCGACGGGAAAATGCCCAATTGTTCGATGCACCAGTCGTAGAGTTCGCGGTGCGGTGCGAATTCAAGGGTGCAAATGGAGTGGGTGATGTTTTCGATGCTGTCGCTTTGCCCGTGTGCCCAGTCATACATCGGATAGATGCACCAGTTGTCGCCTGTGCGATGGTGATGGGCATGTTTGATGCGATAGAGCAGCGGGTCGCGCATGATCATGTTGGGCGAAGCCATGTCAATTTTGGCGCGAAGGGTGCAGTGGCCGTCTGGAAACGCACCGGCTTTCATTTTTTCAAACAAAGCGAGGTTCTCTTCGGGCGTTGTATCCCGATAAGGGCTGTCTTTGCCCGGCTCTGTATGGGTGCCTTTCAGGGCGGCTATTTCATCGGCGGTTGAGAAGTCAACGTATGCTTTGCCTTTCCCGATCAATACTTTGGCCCATTCGTAGAGTTGCTGAAAATAGTCGGAAGCATAGAGAATATGGGCCGGTTCGAATCCCAGCCAGCGCACGTCGGCGATGATGCTGTCCACGAACTCGGTTTCTTCGGTCGTTGGGTTGGTATCGTCGAAGCGCAGGTTGTAGGCGCCGCCATATTTCTGGGCAAGTCCAAAATTGAGGCAGATGCTGGTGGCATGACCTACATGGAGGTAGCCGTTCGGCTCTGGCGGGAAGCGGGTGAGGATGCTGGCATAACGGCCGGCAGCAAGGTCAGCCTCGATGATTTCTTCGAGGAAGTTGTTGGAGGCAGAGGCAAGCGTTGTGTTGTTGTTGGTCATTTTATTTTTTAAAAAACTTTCGCGCAAGTCGGTATTGGCTGATTTAAAAAAGAGGCGCAAAGATACCAGAATCCCTCAAAATCTTGGCTCGTATCCTGCTGTCAAGTCTTCCCAAAACTTCGAATCATCTTCCGTTTCCCGTTGCACCGTTGCTGTCGCCTGTCGGTAAAAAACGTCGCGCTGCTCCAGCAATGTTTCGATGTGTCGCAACAGTTCCGAATCATCAAGCCGGGCGAGAAGGGGCCGTTTGCCTTTCCCTGCGACCAAACGCTGGTGGAGTATTGGCATGGAAATTTTCAGGTAAACCGTTGTACCCTGCGCATTCATCCAGGCCATGTTATCGAAAAAGCAGGGAGTGCCGCCGCCCGTGGCAACAATCGAAGGAGGTTGATGCTCCATTTGATGAAGGTACCTGCGTTCCAGTTCGCGAAAACCGTTTTCGCCGATGCTGGAAAACAGGGTTGAAACAGTCAGGCCCTCCCCTGCTTCGATGACTTCATCCAGGTCAAAAAAAGGTCGCCCCAGGTGCTCGGCCAGCCGTTTGCCCCAGTGGGATTTACCGCTGCCCATAAAGCCGACCAAATAAATGTGTGCTGACATGACACCGCAAAGGAAGGGGGAAGGGGGCAATCAGGTGGAATATTTTTTTGATCATTTGACAATCAACCACGTCAATTTGCAGAACACCCCCCAAAAGCCGCCGTTTATCGGAAAATTTGACAAAAAGGTTACACAACATCGGCCTTTGTCATTGCGGGGCATTATTTGGCTAAACTTGGCACCAGCCTTGTCGAGTCAGTTAGTACTCACTCCTGCAAAAATTGATTTCTATGGGCATTGGCTACCGCGTTGTTTTAATCCTGCTTTTTCCCGCCCTTCTGTCTGCTCAAAACATTCTGATCACTTTTCAAAAGCCCACCGATTTGTTCGTGTGTGGCATGGACACGTTTTATGTCCACGTGCTGAACGCAGGGCTTTCAACCATGCAATCAGCGAAGTTAACCGCCTTATTACCAGTTGGTTTAACTTATTTACCGGGCACGGTAGTCGGCGCAACAGAGCAGAATGTAAGCAATTTAGGCCAACCGGTGTTCACGCTGCCGAACCTTGCTCCCGGTGCGAGCCAGCAAGTAGCGCTGCTCATCACGGCAGATTGTGCAGCCAAAAAAGCGATTGATCTCGGACAGGTGTTCACCGCCAACCTCAGTGTACAATCGGCGCAGGGCAATGCACAAATCGTTACCACTCCTTTCACAGTACAAACCGGCTTGCTGTTTCTCGGCTTCGTAGACAACTCCCTGGCTTCGGGCGAACATGGAGATATGATCACGCGGACGATCTATTTCAGAAACACCCGGCTTGGGCCCATCTCGTCTTTTGTTTTTCGAGATACCCATAATGCTGGCCTCAATATCGACGTGCCCAACGCCAGCGGACAGTCTTCTACGCCTACCTTTTTTCAGGCTACTTTCGACGGCAGTTTTTTCAGCCAGTTTGGCGACGGCGACAACCTGCTCGAAATAGGCGAGCAAGCCTTCCTCACGGAAAAAATCACCATCGCCGATTGCGGCGAACCAGCCTACACCAATTTCTCAAAAATCCGGATCGGCTGGGGTTGTGGGACAGAGATTTGCCAATACGACAGCACTACGGCAAGCATTGACATCAAAAAATCTACCCGAATTCCCGACCTGCAAATCACTCCGATCTGGTCTGCTCCCGAAAGTCAGTGCGGCGACCGACCGACGATGATGGGCGTAAAAATCTGGAACAAAGGCAAAGCGGACGCAGAAAATGTGTTACTCAACTTTTCGATGTCTAACGAGACGGTCGCCGGCATGAAGCCCGGTACCTTCCGGATGGTCGGAAAAAACGGCACCTCATCCGTTTCACCCAACCTGATGGTTGCCAATACATTGGCTTCCTGCGGATTGAGTTTCTTAAAAAGAGCCTCGTTTTCATTGCCCAAGGTGGTAGCCAATGATTCGCTGCTGTTTTTGTTCGATGTATATACCTGTATGGACTCGTGCAACCAAGCCTTGCCAGGGGCGCTGCTGGAGTACTTTTACAAAAAGCCTTGCCCGGTCAACGGCTTTGTGTCGGACACCTTGTTTGTCGCACCCGATGCCGAATATTTAGTGAGTTCGGCTCTGCGGCTCGCCATCGGTTCCTGTTTTAAAAGCGGCAACAGTTATCCCTTTACTTTTTTGGCGGGATCGAAGCGGCTCAACCACAGCAAGGGTTTTTTGCACCTGGAGTTTTCGTTGCCTTATGGCTTGAGCATTGACCCGGCTTGTCCGCTCCAATTGGCAGGCGTACAACCGTCGTCCGTGACATCGGTGCCAGGTGTCAACCAAAGTACAACCGTGCATTTTACTTTTCCGCTTCCAATCAGTGCCGATTCCGTGAAAATGCCGCTGTGCATTTATTACCAATGCGACACCAACATGATCTGTGTGCCCGATACCAACAACATCGAAGAAGTGGTGGATGCGGAATGTGGCCGCAAATGTTTTGTGGACCTGGGATTGCGCACGTACTGGACGCCGGCATCGAATACGCCTTCCGAGTGCGGCATCGGAACCTGCCAGACCATGCCCCTGGTGCTGGGCCTGAAGGAAGAATGCTCCATCCCGGATACGACGGGTTCGTTTCCGATTGAGCCAGTACCAGATGATAATCTGGACGCAAAAATTGCTTGGAAATATCAGGTTTATCGCCTCAACTTCGGCCTGGCGGACGACAACAACGACCGTACCGCCGACGGTACTGGTATTGCTGCGGCAGCGGGATTGCGCCGCGACCGGTTTTTACCGGGTGACACGCTGCGGCTGGAATACGCGGCCCGCATTGACAGTGGAAGTCTCGATACGCTCTACCGCTATGTTTACCACGAATTGGTGCGTTCCGACATCAACGGCGGCGCCGGAAATGATGCGTTCGACTTGAAAAATGGGCAGTTCGACTTTACAAGTGCTCAAAAAATCAGGTATGCACGGACGATTCTGGAGGTACACTATGCGGACGGCACACAAGCCAGCTGTCCCGTCAATGAGTTCCTTGGATCTTTCGACCGCAAGCAGTATAAACTGGGCATCGTCAATACCCAGCCCGCCAGCATCGTAGATGAATTGGTGACGATGCGCACCACCTTACTGGTTCCTTTCGCCCACCTCAATGCGATCGGCTTGCTACCCAAAGCCAGCATTGAGTTGGGAGATAGCGTCGTGATTTACACGGACTTCGAAATGGATTTGAACTTCACACCTTTTTCGAGCAACCTGCCCGATCCGCCGCTTGTGGGATTTCGCACCAGCCTGACCCATAGCCTGCAAAAATACGCCTGGAACAAATTTCCTTCTGCCAAACTACAGTATTCAGGATTTAAAGAAACCCGCTCCGTCAACCAGTTCAGCATCAAACCTTGCGAAAATTCATCTTTGGTGAAACCTTTCCGCTGGCGTTTTCGCATCGCCCGGGAAAATATGTTCCCCTTCGAGGTGCGCCCGCTGGCCAATATTTCCACCTACCGGCAAAGTACGCCAGCCGGGTTGGAAATCGCTTCCAGCAAACTGCAATACCTTGTTTTACAGGACAGTGTACCTCGCTTAAAGGACTTTCCGCTTGCCGTCACGCCGCTTGGTAATTGGGCGGAGATTGATTTTACCACTGCTTTCACCAATCCGGTGGATGAAGGTTTTTCACTTGCCCTGCAAACCACTTTTTTGCCCAATTGCCAGTTCAGCCTGCCGGATACTTCGCGCCAGGTGATCACTTTTAACTATGCTTCCGGCTTAAAAGAGCCCAGTGAAGATACCGATTCGCTGACCAACAAACTCGGCTTTTTCAGCAACAACCCGGATGTGCGCTTGGCCACCCAGGACACCGTGGCGTATTCTGCCGAGACCACTTTTGATATTGATTTCTCGCTGCGCAACTGGGTGGTACCGCCTGCCCCGCAACTCTGGCTGGCGGTAATTTCTGCTTCCGGACTGGCTTCCAATTTTGAAATCATACAATTGCCGGGCGGTCAGGCCCTGCCTGGAAAAAACAACATTTTTCAACTCAATACGCTGCAAGGATTCACGCAGCGCAATTTACGATTGCGGGGCCGCAACGTCAACTGCGATCCTGATTCACTGATGCTGGTGTACGGATGGGGCTGTGCTCCGCTCACGGATTTAAGCGAAGCCAATTGCTGGCGCGACACCTTCCACATCGAGTTGCGGTTGCAAAATCCTGAGTTAGAACTGGATGTGAAACAAGAACCCACGGCCATCAAACTCTGCGAGGTCAGCGACTTTTTTGAACTTGAAATTTACAATGCCAAGATTGGCTATGGCTATGACCCGTTCGCTACCGTCAAATTGCCGCCTGGCCTGAACATCGTACCCGGTTCTTGTCAGATTTCCTATCCAGTCGGCAGCGCGTTTGTCAACATCGCCGATCCGGAGAGCCTGCCCGGAAATACCTCGCGCTGGCGGGTGGCCGATATCCAGCCGGGCATCGCTGCCAATGGCCTTCCCGGTGTCAACCTCGCACCCCAGAACGCCCTGCGCATTCGCTTTCGCACCATTGCAGCGTGTGGCTTCGTCTCCAATGCCCAGCCGATCTACGGCGCCCGGGCCACGGAGCCTTGCGGGCGCAGCACCAATGTGCTCAACAAGCCCGGCAAGCCGCTCAATATCCTCGGGTTGAATCCGACCTACGGGGTGCAGGTGAACCTGGAGGCGATCGGTGGCCAGCCCGTTTTTTGTGGCGGTAGCGAGCAATATGAAGTGCAGTTGAATTTACTGGGTCAGCCTTCGTTGGGTGATAGTGTTTATGTGTTGTTGCCGACCGGTGTGGGGCTACAGGCTGGCTCTTATGTGCCAGGGCAAAATGCTGCCGCAGGTCCGCCGACCTTGATTGCCGGCGGATTCCGGCTTGCGCTTTCGACGAATTTAGGGGCGGGTTCTGTGGTCAAGTTTCAATTCAGCGCCGCGTTCAGCCAGTCTGCCGGCTGCCTGGATCAGACCATCGTCGTACAGACGCGGGTGCGCAACATCGCATTTTGCCAGACCAGTGCAACCCATTGTACCGTCTATGTCACCACCGGGGAAAGTTTCCTGAACATCAATCCGTTGCACCCGGAATTATCGCTCAGCCAGGTCTCCGTTAAGGGTGCTTCCGGAGGACCAGGCAGCGCTTCTGTGCAAATCAACAACATCGGAAACGTGCCAGCCAATGGCACTACCGTGCAGTTCTGGCGCGACCTGGACGGCGACGGAACGGTGTCAGCAGGCGATATCATGGTCGGAACTTTCAGCAATTTGGAAACCATTCCGGCAGGCGGCTCTATCACTGCATTAGAAGGGAATTTAAACCTCAGTACCGGTCAACTCTGTGAATTGCTGGTCGTGCTGCCTGCCGCTGAAAACTGCGCCTGCGCTCCGCAAATATTTAAGCCCGATGCGTTGGAAGGCGCGCAAGAAAAGAAGCACTTCTGCAATTTGGACCCGGTTGAAATCGGAATACCACAACAGCCCGGTGCCAACTACCAATGGATCAATCCTCCGGCTGGACTGTTTTGCGCAACCTGCCCCACGACTGCTTTGCAGCCTGATCCCGCCACTGCCCCCGGTCAGGAATTGACCCTGATCCTGGAGGAAAAAACGTCCACTTGCGTCCTTCGCTATCACTTCTTGCTGACATTCGGGCAAACCGCGTCCATGTCGGCGAGCAACGCCATGATTTGCAAAGGCAGTCCCACTACATTGACTGTTACAGCCCCCGGCGCAACTGGCTACAAATGGAAAGGATTTGGCATTCAGAATCCCGCGCTGGCGCAACAGACTGTCATTCCCGCCACCTCTTCGATCTATCTGGTCACCGTCACCTTTGACAACGCCTGTACCGCTACCGCTACCGCAGCCGTCACCCTCTTGCCGTCCGATTCGTTGCAACTGCCAACCCTGACTACCTGCCCCGGCTTCCCCGTGCAAGTGCCGGGAAGGATCACCGAAGTGGCAGGAATTTATGCTGTAAAAATCTTAAAATCAAATGGTTGTGACAGCACCATCTGGCAGGAACTGAAAGTATTGCCCAATCTGAATACGACTGCGCAACGCAGCATTTGCAAAGGAGACACGCTGTTGGCGTTCGATACGCTGCTGACCCAGAATGGTCAGGTTTGCCGGAAATACACGGCCAAAAACGGTTGCGACAGCACACACTGTATCACGGCTTCCTTCGTGAATTTGCAGCCTGGTCTACCCGCCGACCCGGATACTATTTTCGGAGATGCGGGAAAACCGATCACACTCAGCGGGCCTTCGGGTTATTCCACTTATACCTGGTCGCCCATTGTTCCGAATTGCTCCAACTGCTCCAAAATCGAAGTTGAATTTGACTCTGCCGGTTTGCTTACCTACACGTTGACGGTGCGCGATCCGAATGGTTGCGACGGTACGATCACCTATCGCGTTTTATTCTCACCGCCTTGCGATCAGCGCAAAATATTGATGCCCAATGCGTTCACGCCCAATGGAGATGGCCTGAACGACATATTCCGGGCCGTGCCCTTTGAAGACGGCGGTTTGCTGGCCCGGCTCACGATCTACGACCGCTGGGGTGAAAAGGTGTATGAAAACCGCGACGAAGTCGCCTGGGACGGCATACTCGACGGCAAACCCGCGCAGTCCGACGTATACGTCTGGGTCATCGAAGTAGACTGCGGCAATCAGTCGGTGAAAAAATTCGGAGAGGTGACGCTGCTGCGGTAACTTTGCCCTCCATGAATCCAAAGATGTTTCTCCTCCTGTTGCGCAAGGAGTTTCTCCTCGAATTTAGGCAGCGCTACGCCATCAGTGGTATCGTGCTGTATGTGTTCAGCATGGTGTTCGTGGTGTATATCGCGAGCATCAAAGTCTCGCCGCCCGTCTGGAATGTACTGTTCTGGCTGATTGTACTTTTTGCGAGCATCAATGCAGTCGTAAAAAGTTTTGTTCAGGAGAGCGGGGCCCGGCAACTTTATTATTATCAGTTGGCCGACCCATCCGTCTTGTTGCTGGCAAAAATCCTGTATAATTTTCTCTTGTTGCTGGTGCTCAGCAGCCTCGCATTCGGGGTGTACAGCGTGGTGGCGGGCAATCCGGTGAAAGATCCCGGGCTTTTCGCGCTGGTGCTGTTACTGGGGAGCCTTGGGTTTTCTATTGCATTCACCTTCATTGCTTCCATCGCAGCAAAAGCCAATAACAGCGCCACGCTCATGGCCATCCTGAGTTTTCCCGTGATATTGCCCATCCTGCTTACCTTGGTGCGGCTTTCGCAGATTGCGCTCCGGCTGATTCAGGATACTTCCTACAAACGGGACATTATCAATTTGTTGGCCATTGATGCTATCCTGATCACGCTGGCTTTCGTCTTGTTCCCTTACATCTGGAAAGATTGATTTTCACCTCTCATCCTCTAACCTCCTCTCACACCTATGTGGTGGAAAATTCTCTCCGTTTTTCTGATCTGTTACTCGCTGGTCGCCGGCATGTTGGTCCCGCTTAAACCTGGTATCACACATATCGCTCCTGAAACTACCCGTTCCGGCCGGGAAGTGCAGTTGACTTTGCACGGTTATAACTCGTTTTATACCCATGGCAAAACCAGCGACATCCGAATCTGGCTCGAACTGGATTCTGCCAGTGCTATACAAGGAACCAATATCAAGGCACTGAACGACACCACGTTAGAGGCGTCTTTCAGCATCCCTCATTCCTTGCCGGATGGTAAAAAATCTGCCCGGCTCAATGCCATCGTGGATCATCCGGAGGATGGCGTGTCGCTCCTGCCGGGGGCGCTGGAGGTTACGCTCGGCGACTCGTCGGCTACCACAAGCCCCGGCCGTACCTGGTCAGAAAATCCCGTGGGCGGCTTGCATATCAAGTCTGATTTCTCTTTTCCGTACCGCAACGTGATCTATGAGAGCATCCGCAACACCTACTACCATGTCCCGATGTGGTTTGCGCTCATGTTCCTGTTTGTCGCCTCTGCCTGGAACAGCGTCCTGTTTCTGCTGCGCTCCAACCAGAATACGTTGAACACCAAGAACCGGGTTTCTAAACTGGGCTACGACCGGAAGGCTGCTGCCTACGCCGAGGTCGGGCTGCTGTACGGCATCTGCGGTTTGGTGACCGGTATGCTTTGGGCCCAATATGCCTGGGGAGCCGCCTGGAGCAATGACATCAAGCAGTTGATGACAGCTGTAGCCTTGCTGATCTACCTGGCGTATTTTATCCTGCGCAGTTCATTCGATGAGCCGGAAAAAGGAGCGCGGCTGGCAGCCGTTTACAACATCTTCGCTTTCTCTTCCCTGATTCCCCTGCTCTACATCGTGCCGCGTATGTTCGCCAGTCTGCACCCCGGGGCAACGGGCAACCCGGCATTCGGTAGCCAGGATTTGGACAATACGATGCGGGCGGTGTTTTATCCGGCCATCATCGGCTGGACGCTGATGGGGTTTTGGATCGCGGGTTTGCGGGTCCGGTACAAGAGACTGGAAGACAGGGTGGTTGGCCTGGAAGATTGATCCCTTTAATATAAGAACAACGCTTCTGAAAGAGGCATTCGAAATATAAAGGTCAAACTTAAAGTATCCGGCCCAAAACTATCCCCCATACCCAAACTGATGCAACGCCAGTTCGTCGTCCCGCCAGTTGTCGCGAACTTTCACGGTGAGTTCCAGGTACACTTTGGTCTGAATGAACCGCTCGATCTCCCCTCGGGCATAGGTGCCAAGTTTTTTGATCGCTGCGCCACCTTTTCCCAGCAGGATGGCCTTTTGGGTTTCGCGAAGCACATAGATCACTGCGTGAATGCGCGCAATGGGCACTCCGGCATTCGTGACGGTTTCTTTGAACGATTCGATGCCGACCTCGCAGGAGTAGGGCACTTCATCGGTGTAGAGCAGAAAAATTTTCTCCCGGATGATCTCACTGACAAAAAACCGCTCCGGGCGGTCGGTGAGTTGATCGGTTGGGTAATACGGCGCGCCTTCGGGCAGATAAGCGAGTATTTTCTGAAGCAGCGCAGTCGATTCTTCCCGGCTCATGCGGGAAGCCGAAATATTGATCGTGTCCGCAAATTTGATACGTTTTCGCCACCAGTTGCCGACATCCTGAAGACGCTGTTCCGCCACCAGGTCCTGCTTGTTGAGCACTAAAAGGATGGGCGCCTCGGTTTTTTTGAGCACGTCGAGCACCGGGTTGTCGTCTTCCAATTCCTCGGTAAGATCGAACACGAACAGCATCAGGTCGGCATCTTCCACCGTGCCTTCTACAAAATGGTTCATGTTTTGGTGCATTTTATACTGCGGCTGCTTCACATAACCGGGCGTATCGGAAAATACCATTTGAAAACCTTCGCCCGTGAGGATACCGATGATGCGGTGGCGGGTGGTCTGCGGTTTGTGGGTGATGATGCTCATACGCTCCCCGACCAGCGCATTCATCAGGGTGGATTTCCCTGCATTGGGCCGGCCAATGATGTTGACAAAACCGGATTGATGCGCAGGATGATCGGTGGGAACGGGTTGGGGATTTTCCATGTATTGTTGTGTTTGAGCGCAAAGTACGGCGAAACACTTGTTTCGTCCGGCACCTTGCAGGAAACCCGTGTTTCAGGCGACAAAAATAAAACTACCGGAAGGCCGTTTTTTTCGCCCGGCTATTTTTTGCGTTCTTTGCACAAGATTAAAAATTCTGATCACCATTCCCCTACCCTATCTTCTTGATTTTCAGCAAAATCAGACATTTTCACATGAACACCACGCGTATTTTTTTCGCCGTCGTGACGGCGTTTTTTTTATTTCAAAACACCAGTTCCGCACAAGATTTTTATGGCTCCGGCATTCAGGACGTCAAGGTAGTGCTGCCTTATAAAAACTGGGATGTCAAGCTCGACTCGCTCAAAAAAGCAAACCCCGATGCCCGCCTGGTGGCATCTGCCACCGTGAACGGCATTAAATTCGACAGCGTCGGCATCCGTTATAAAGGCAACAGTTCGTACTTCCGTACCCGCAACGAGACCTACAAAAAACTTCCGATCAACTTCAAACTGGATTTCAAGATCAAGTCGCAGAAACTGAAGGACGGCCACACAACCGTCAAACTTTCCAACGCGTTTCTCGATCCTTCCTTCATGCGCGACCCGCTGGCGTATGATGTGATCCGGAAGTATATGCCTACACCGCTCTGCAATTTCTCGAAACTGTATATGAACGGTAAATATTATGGCTTGTACATTAATACAGAATCAATTGATGCCAATTTTATCAAAAAACATTACGGCACCACCACCGGGCATTTGGTAAAATGCGACCCGGACAACTGGCAACGGGTGCGCAGTCAGACAGGTTGTCCCAAAGGTGAGAATGCCTCGCTGGTCTATCTCAACGACAACACGGGTTGCTACGACGCATTTTATGAAGTGGACGATCCCGCCGCCTGGAAGCCACTGTTGAACCTCATCAAGGTGCTCAATAAAACGCCGGAAAAAATCGAGACCGTGCTGGATGTAGACCAAACGCTTTGGATGCTCGCCATCAACAACACCATCGTCAACCTGGACAGTTACAACGGGTCGCTGTCGCATAATTACTACCTCTGGTTCGACTCTACCGGCGTGGCGCACCCGCTGATCTGGGATTTGAATATGGCTTTTGGCGGCTGGCGGCGCGACCAGAGTTTTGTAGAGATCAAGGACGAGGGGCTGGTTCAATACCCCCCGCTGTCAGACATTGACAACCTGAAAAGACCCTTGATTTCCAAACTGTTGCGCAACCCGCTCTACCGAAAAACGTATCTGGCACACATGAAGACTATAGTGGCAGACAATCTGAAAAACGGCCAGTGGTACGGACGCGCACAAGGGATGATGCGCGACATAGATCCCTGGGTGAAACTGGATAGCCTGAAACTCTACGCCTACACTGATTTCCAGAACTCCATGGACAAAACCATGAAGAATGGGCCTGACAATGTGATCGGCCTGCGCCAACTGCTCGACAAGCGAGCCGAATACCTGCTCAAGCATCCGTTGCTGAACAAGGCTCAGCCGGTCATTGCAGAAGCCAGCCACGTCAAAGAAGGAGAAAAAGTAAAATTTATGCTGCGCCTCACCAATGGCAAAAACGCCTGGTTGTATTACCGCAACGACAAAGGCTTTGCTTTCAAGCGCGTACCGATGTACGACGACGGCACCAACGGCGATCAAACGGCGGGCGACGGTCTCTTCGCCGCGCTGGTAGACGTGGCTGCTGTGAAACACTACTATTTTGCCGGAGAAAACGACGAAGCAGCAGTGAACTGGCCCGAACGGGCTTCGTACGATTATTTGAAAGTAGATTAGTCCCAAAATCCGTGTCGAATTCGTCCAATCCGTGTGCAATAGAACACGGATTGGACGAATTCGACACGGATTTTACCGGATCTCGTAGCCTGTAGTGGTATCTTTAAAAATGAAGTATCGCTGCGGCAGTTCTTTGTATTCAAAAACGCCCCATTTAGTGACAAACGAATGAGGTGGTCCGGTGGTCCATTTCAGTGAAGGAGGGTCTACATCAATCAAAAGTCCGCGCGTCTCGCCCTGCTCCACGGTCGAAAGGAGCCAGAACTCGTAGGCAGTCCCCCACGACATCATCAAGGTGTCCATGGGAGCGGCCCGCTCAGAAACGATCATTTTTCCGGCGCCTTCGGAAGTCGTTTGAGCCAGATAATTGCGCTCCCACTCCAATCTGGCGGTAAATTTTTCATGATTCAGCCCAATATGGACGACCCGCAGCAGCAGCATCGCTGCCACGATCCCCGTCGCCCAGCGCACCGGCCAAGCGGGCAGCACATCAAGCACAAATGGTACGATCACGAACAATCCGAGCGGCAGGTAGAGATTCTCCATATAAAACGACTCGCCGTAATCGGGGTACGACACATTGACCACCAGCAGATATCCAAAAAAGAAGCCAGCGGTGAGCGCAAGTTTCGTCCACGCCTTCCGACGGATATAAAACACCCCGGTGATGCCCAACAGGACTGGAAGCAAATAGAAGTGGCGCAGCACATCGTTTAAAAACTCCGTGTTGGAGTGCATGCCCAGATAGTTGGGAAAAAAGCGCCGGAAGTAGTTGAGGCGATCGGTCGCCTCGGCGTCGTAGGTAGTTTTAAAGAAAAAAAACTTGACCGCCATAATTCCCAAAAATGAAACCAGCCCGCTGAATATCAATCTTTTATGCACCTGATAATCGCTGTGCACCCAGTGGAAAGCGAACAAAAAAACCATCACAACCGCCAATACTGGGTGAAAAAATGCCACAAAAAGCAACATGACAGCAGAGAGCCCGGTCACCCAGGCGGGCACCCGTTCCAGCCGGCCGTAATGCGCAATCACCGCCCACCAAAGCAAACTGAAAGCAACGCCTTGTGAAAATTCAGACTGAATCCAATAGAAGGTGTCCGTCACCATCCCTACATTGAACAAGAGCAACATCAGGGCATGCGGACGGCTGAGGCGAAGACAAAGAAAGAAAAGAGTGGCATAGTAAATCACAAACCCCATGGAGTAAGCGATCATCACCTGAGAAAGCGACAGCCCGGCTTTGGAGGCCATCAAGGGGAACAATTGGGTAAAAACGGCTCCGAAGCGGTTGTTCTGGATCGCCAGGGCACCATCCTTGAGGATATAGAACAAATGAAAAGCGATGTCAATAAAAACGGTTCGCTCTTTATAAAAAATGACGGATAGAATAGCGAGCGTTCCGTAGATCCCTACGCCCGACCAGAAGAGGGTTTTTCTGTCTTGCATGATTTAGATTTATACTACAAGCAAAGGTAGTTTGAAACTGCGCGAGGTTTTTCGTTTCTTTGCGTCCGAAATTCCAGTACACATTCACAAACGTCCTTTGAAATTTTATGCTTAGTCGTCGCAGCGTCCGAATCAAGGTAATGCAATTGTTGTATATGCTCAATCGCGACGAGCACCTGACTTTCACCGATCTGGTGAGAGACTACAACGAAGGTATTTGGAAAACCTACGAACTTTATATTTTCCAACTCTACCTCCTTCTACGAGTGACTCAGTACGCCGAAAAAGACGCGATCAACCGCGCTGCCAAGCTGCTCCCGAACGACGACGATAGAGTATTCCAGCCCCGGCTTTATACCAATCCCTGTACCCAGAGCCTTGCGAACCACGTCGAGTTTCTGAAGATCGTCGCCAAGTACCACGCCAACGAAAACATAGACGACGACCACATTCGCTCTCTGTATCAGGCATTTGTGGATACCCCGGAGAATAAAGCCTACCTCGCGCTGCCGGAGCCGACCAATGCCGACCACGTTAAAGTCCTGCTCGAACTATATCGCTTCCTGACCAACCACGATCTCTACATCGAGATGTCGGAGGACCGCTACAACAACATGCAGGATGACGAGTCGCTCGTCGTGGGGGCTATGAAAAAGACACTGAAAACGATGCCTTTTGAGGGTGCATTTTACAAGGAACACGAGCCCTCGGATGAAACAGTGCGCGAATTTGGAGAAGAATTGCTTCGCAAAACATGCCAGGAAGATCCGGCATTGTTCGCTATGATTGAGCCGACCCTCAAAAACTGGGATGCGGAGCGGGTAGCAGTCCTCGACATGATTATGCTAAAAATGGCGCTCTGCGAACTCCTGCACTTCCCCACCATTCCGACAAAAGTGACGCTCAACGAGTTTGTGGAGATCTCCAAAGTTTATTCCACCGATAAAAGCAAGGATTTTATCAATGGCATTCTGGACCGTTTGATGAAAAAATTGGTCAAAGAAGAAAAGATCGTCAAAGAAGGGCGCGGACTGATGGAATAAACAGATCAAGCGCTCCCTATAACAGGCTTCACCTGCGTTCGAATGCTCTCCGACATTCGCTCATACAAGCCTTGCCATTCGGGATGGTCTTCCAGCAATTTCAAATGCCGCTGTACCGTCTCCAGGTCGCCCCGGACGGCAGGGCCTGTTTGCATCCGTTCAGGCGAGTCCTGCAAGGCTTTAGCCAACGTCTCTTCCATCAACGGGTGAAGCATTTCAAAAGGCAGGTCCTTCTCGTCCAGTATTTTTTCTGCAATCGCAAAACAGTGGTTCGCAAAATTGTTGGCGAACACCGCCGCGATGTGCAGTTGCGCACGTTGCGCGTCATTGACCCGGTAGACCAGATTGCCAATGATCTTGGCCACTTTTTTCAAAAAAAGCACATCCGAATCTTCGGCCGCATCTACACAAAAAGGAATTTTGGACCACAAGGGGGTCCGATCCATAGAGAACGATTGTAGGGGATAAAACACTCCATATCGCTTGAAATGAGGCGCCAGTACGGTACCGGGCGTTCCGCCGGAAGTATGTGTCACCAGTGCATCACCGGTAAAAGGAGCAAGTGCAGCTGCGACCTCGTCAATCGCATCGTCCCGAACGGCCAGCAGCAACCACTCAGCATCGGGGCGCACCTGCGACCAGTCGTCCGTCCAGTCTGCACCCAATACGTCGGCCAACGCCTGGGCATGTTCAGCCGTTCGGCTCACGACCTGAGCAATCGGCAATCCTTTGCCTTTCAGGCGTTTGCCCAAATGCCAGGCGATGCGGCCAGAACCGATGAGGACGACTTTGGACATAGGTTGATTGTTGACTGTTGACTGTTGACTGTTGACCGTTGACTATTGACCGTTGACTATTGACCGTTGACTTTTGACCGTTGACCGTTGACTATTGACCGTTGACTATTGACTGTTGACTTTTGACCGTTGACTTTGGACCGTTGACTATTGACCGCTGACTGTTCGATTGGATTCTACTCCAATTGCTATGTTTCCAAATGATCAATAGTCAACGGTCCAAAGTCAACGGTCAATGGTCAATAGTCAATGGTCAATAGTCAACGGTCAATG
>Ga0209181_10001515_pt1 | contig 40490 bp, 32 predicted proteins | sample MAT05_FD_187208 | JGI IMG/M metagenome (GOLD analysis project Ga0209181, IMG submission 187208) | Freshwater microbial communities from Lake Fryxell liftoff mats and glacier meltwater in Antarctica - MAT-05 (SPAdes) (version 2) | ecosystem: Environmental > Aquatic > Freshwater > Ice > Liftoff... | reverse complement strand
TAGAGCGGTTTTTTGAAACACAAAAGTGACAAAAGTACACAAAAGTCCGTGGAGCGTACTGTACGTCGGGTGGTTCTCGCCCGACGATATCGTGCACGGCAAGGAAGCCCCGTAGAGCGGTTTTTTGAAACACAAAAGTGACAAAAGTACACAAAAGTCCGTGGAGCGTACTGTACGTCGGGTGGTTCTCGCCCGACGATATCGCGGAACACATCACAAGACTTCAGACACAAGACTTCAGACACAAGACTTCAGACACAAGACTTCGGACACAAGACTTCAGACACAAGACTTCGGACACAAGACTTCGGACACAAGACTTCAGACACAAGACTTCGGACACAAGACTTCGGACACAAGACTTCGGACACAAGACTTCGGACACAAGACTTCGGACACAAGACTTCGGACACAAGACTTCAGACACAAGACTTCGGACACAAGACTTCGGACACAAGACACAAGACTTCGGACACAAGAAACGAGACTTGAGATAATATACATATAATAAATATATATAATATGTAGGCGTGTAACCATCAACCGTCAATATAAAATGCTGTCATTCAGTCAATAAGACTTCAAAAATTTAAGGAGCCTGCCGTGTTCCCTTCCGTTTCGCCGTTAATTATTCGCTATCTTCGTTTTTTGAGCCTTTCAACAAAGCAAAAATAGCCATCGCATGGCCGTGCCCCAGCAAAAACTCATCTTTGAGCCATTGTAAAATATCAGTTGCTTTTACCGCAGGGTTCAGTTTCCCGTCTAAGGTAAAGCCCTTCTCTTTAGCCAGCTGTCTAAAATCTTCAGGGCCTTTGCCGGTTTTGGTTTTAATATTGGTGAGGTATCTTTGAAAAGACATAGTTAGTTATTTTATGACCCAAAATTCATTTAATTTAAGGGCGTAACAGGTGTTTTTAAAATGAAAAGGCGAATTTACGAAATCTTTTGTTTTAAAAAAATATTTATCTGCTAAAAATAATTATTCATGTACCTCGTCGCTTTTATTTTTAGTGTAATGGTGCCGCATTCTGTAAACTAATCTGCCTGAAATTAACAACTTATTTTTTGCTCGTTCCCTAACAAAACCGCTTTCAGCGTAGCATTTGATTTAGGCTCAAAAGGAATAAAGATTTAATTATCAAAAACCTCAAACATTTGTAATACTGCTGATGTTTAGATGCCAGATTTTAAATCACAAAATCGTTAATGAATTAAATTATATGTCTGTCACTTCCGATCCCTCCATTTATCAGCAGTTACCTGCCATTGTACGCCGTTATCAGGTCCCAGACCACAAAAAAGCAAGTGTTCAAGTATTAAACAGTTTTTTGCCTTTCATAGGCATTTGGATTGCTATGTATTACATGCTTCAGGTGTCTTTTGCGATCACCTTGGCCTTGGCCTTGGTCAACGCGTTTTTTATGGCTCGGATCTTCATTATCCAACACGATTGTGGCCATCAATCATTTACGACATCTCGAAAAGCAAACAATATTGTTGGGACTTTAAGCAGTTTTCTAACCTTTATTCCTTTCAAATATTGGGCAAAGAGCCATAATTTCCATCATGGTCACAATGGTGTTTTATGGGAACACCGCGATATTGGAGACATTAATACCTTGACTGTCAAGGAATTCAACAAGCTCAGCCGCTTCAAGAAATTGCAATATATGATATTCCGAAGTGCACCAGTCTTATTTGGAATAGTGCCTGCTGTTTATATTTTCTTCAACAATCGTTTTCCAATGATCAGCCTCAAAGGTTGGGAATTGGCCAATCGATCCTTGTGGTATAACAACCTTTTTTTAGTACTCATTCATGCAACCATCATTTGTTTTTTAGGATGGCAAGCTTTGTTGTTAGTTCATTTACCCATTGTTTTGTTGTTTGGAACGGTAGCCTTTTGGTTTTTTTACATCCAGCATCAGCACGAAATTACCTATAAAGCATGGAAAGATAAATGGGATTATTTGCATGCTGCCATGAAAGGCAGCTCTTATTACAAGCTGCCAAAAGTATGGCATTGGTTATCCGGAAACATTGGCTATCACCACATCCATCACCTCAATTCGTTGGTGCCTAACTATCAGTTACCAAAATGCCATCATGAAAACCCTATTTTTGATCAATTGGCGCATACCATCACTTTTTCGGAAAGTCTGAAGTGTATGTTCCACAAATTATGGGACGAAGACAACCAAAAAATGATTACTTGGCGAGAGTATTTTGGAAAAAAGAAATTAAAACATTGCTCCTAATGATCGTTCACATCATCAGAGAATTTGCCTGCTTGAATTAGGAACTTGGGTTAATTACCTCGAAACCGCACCCGTGTAGCACCTTCAATCATCTGAAGGGCAAATTCGGCAGCGGTATACGTGGCAACGGCTTCTCCTTGTGCAACCAATGCTGCTTTGATCTGATTGGCCAATACGTCCATATTCAAACAGCGGTATTGGGTGGTATCTCGCCAGTAGATCGGTTTATTGGGTTGATTAGTAACGGATACGACCACAGATTTTCCATTGACTAACAATTTGGTACCATCGTTCTTGCGCAGGGGTTTTTCATAGATATTATCACCCGTTTGGTCAAAACCAAAATGGAGCATTTCCGGTTTTTGATAGATATCCACCGTATGGATGGTTCCCTTGAACAGCCAAAGCATGATGCCAGGAGAAAGTCGGCGGGCAACGATGGGATTTAAAGTAATGATACTCGCCGCAGGGTCGCCATCGTCGGGAACCTCCTGATTATAGGCTTTTACCTGCAAATCGGGCCAGCCTGATATCAAGTCAGAGCGCAACAAAAACCCACTGATGTCCTGATCGGGTTGCAAGTCAGCATTTTCCAAATGCACGGCATCAAATGCTTGTTCTGCGGTACCCGTTCGCCCGATGCTAAACGCCCCATCCATCAGGCAGTCCATCCAGAAAGGGGTCATTTTGAAAAAGCGAATGGACTCGGCGGGCAACATTTTTTCATCCGGCACTAAGTAATTGAACGGAATATTTTCCAAGATGCCGAGTTTATCAAACCATTGTTGAAGGGTTTTCGGGAAAGCAGCGGACGTATCAGATATACTTGTGGTGCTAAAAGGTAAATGGGCAAATGCCTGTTGTTCAGCGCTTTTCAAATTTTGGGCCATGCTGCGTTTCCAACTGAACAGTTCTAAAGAGAATTTTTTGTCCCTAAGGGCCATCAGGCGGCCTAATTGCCAGGCGGCGGCGTAAGAGACATCAAACATACCCGTTGTAGCGTTATAGACTAAGACTTCATCAGAGGTCGAAATTGGGAATTGAAATTTAGCGGCTGATACCTGTTGCGGGTAGGCAAATTCCAATAATTTTCTGTTGAGTTGGAACAAGGTTTCCCCTGTTCGCCCCTGAGCAACTGCCGCCTGAAGGTCAGCGGGCAAGGGTTTGCTAAACCTGGAAGGCGCATAAAGGGCCTCCGTTGTCAGGATATGATTCAGGTCGCGCAGCAATACTTTAACCGCAACCTGGTCATTGGCGGCACTAAGCGGGGCAATAGCCGTTTTTGTATCGGCTGATAGTTTTCCGGAAAGCCACGTGGCTAAGGCATCGGCTCCCGGCGTTTTCAATAAATTGATCCAGCTGGGCACAGAAGCAAAAGAGGCTGGCACCAGGTCGGGTCGTCCCTGCAGGCTCACGTTTGGGATGGCAGGAACCAATGGGCCGTGGTACCAAGAGACCAATTTATCGCCGTTGCGAAAGCGGTGGGGCAGCGCTGCGGCACCGGTTGCCAGCATTTTTTCGGCTGCTTCGGGCAGGTTATTGGGTTTGGGTAGGCGCAAGGTAGAGGGGCTGCGGTCTATGTGTTGCAATAAGCCCAAAAACGTTTCGTGGGTGGCCGAGCGAAGAATGAGGTCTTTATTGGCCGTAATAACCTGTTCGCCCAGCACCGCTTTTATTTGGGTCAAAAATGCCTCCGTACCAGTCACTTCGCCAATTTGGTTCAAAGCATCCGCTTTGGCCGCGTCTATGGTAATGGTTTGTTGCAGGGTAGCAACAAAAGTGGGTGAAACCTTATAGGCTTCTGTGCAAGTGAAACTCCAACTTTTCAGGCTGACCAAACGTACCAATTGTGTGTCGGGTGCGGTCAGGCTAAGGGGCGTATAAAATCCGTTTGGTCCAAATTGGTTTTCAAAAGAGACCAAATGCACTATGCTGCGCCCGCCACGCACTGGCATCCGGTTGGCAATCAGCACTGCTTTTTCTTCGCCACGCTCCGGCCCGTCCACCGACTGCCGCACATGGGCCATCCAGGCGAGGTCTGCGCGGTTGGGCATCATACGCGCCAAAACGCTGGCCTTAACATCAATGACCGTGGTTTTATCCTCCAGATTTTGGCCGGTTTCGAGTTTTATTTTTCCGGCAGATACAGCACTGGTATTCGTATTAGCCAGCACCGTTGGAAAAATACCGGCTGGCCCCTGTACACCGGCTCCATCAGCAGTAAGCTGCCCCGGTTGCGGCGTTTGCAATTGCGATAATGTTAGCGTAGACGTGACTGGTATTTCTCCTGCCGTTTCGTCAAACACCAGCAACGCTAACCAGGGCAAAGTACTGGCTTTAGGATCAGCAGGATCGGCGGCGCGTTCCCAAGGTAATGTACTGCGCTGCAAAATGAGGTGTGGCAGCACATTAGAATGGTCGCCGATGCTGCCGTCGGGCGGAAAAACTGCTACTACATCGGCGGATTGCAGGGCGAAACGCTCGCCGGAAATCACAAACGACTGGGGTACAACTGTCGGTATTTCACCATTTTTATCACTCCCGTCAACTTTTAATCCCGGTTTGATCTCGATGCTGTAATCGCCAATCGGCAGGACGGGGCGGTGGGCGGGACTGAATTCTATTTGAGCCATTATTGTTGATTTGATAGCTGTTGATTTGTTGATTTGACTGGCTGTTGATTTGAAGTCAAATCAACAGCTGCGGCGTCTCTAAAAACATATTTTCCCAATCAGCCCGGAGCGCAACCTCCTGATTGGGTTGTTGGAAGCCCAATGCTTGTAAAATCGCGTTGCGTTGGGTCGTGACGGGTTGACTCAGGGCGGTGTTTTTGAGTACTGAACGGCTTTGGTCGGTATACAAGGTCAGTTTTGATGCCTTTCCATACGCAAAGGCATTGTTGATGCCATCCGTAGAAAATTGCAGGTTGCTTTGATCAATCGGATTGGTGTGGGTGGTTTCCACGGCTTGCTTTGGGCGAATTTCAAATCCGCACAACGTATTTTGAACGAACTTTTTCCCGTTGAGGTCGGAGGACAGTTTTTTTCCCCACAACGCAGCGGGCATATTTTTCAGGATAGGATTGGTCAGGGCAAAATCATTGGTTGCCACTACCCCATTTCGTTTGACCACCACTTCGATGGTCGAAACAAGGTTAGCGCTATTCATGGGTGCAATACCAAGATCACCCGGCAGGGTCACCGCCGTCAGTCCGGCTGGCAGGGCCGTCAGGGGGATAGCCGATTCCACCGCAAACGCTAATTCTTTGGGGTTGACAATCCACGTCTGCCCACTGTTGCCGGCTCCTTGTAAAGTTTTGACCAAGCCCCCCGCCGTACGCATGGACCAGGCATCTATCAGCGCTGGATTGCTTTTTTTGAGCGGCAAAAAAGATTTTTTGAACTCATCCCAGCCAATGGGGGCCGGGACATTGGAAGCAAGGCTGCCAAAAGAGACTTCAAAAGAAACAATCCAAAGGTGTACCCGTGCTGTTCCCGAAAAATCAGGCCCCCAGATATGCAGGTCGGCCCCGGCATCCACACTAATATGGTGCGTGCCAAAAAAGTGGAAGGTGTAATCAACATTGATATTGATGTAGGCGTGCGCATCGTAGTGATAGGGCTTCCAATAGATGATAAAATCAGCGCCAACCCTAAATGAAGCGCGCAATGATCCATCAGCCCACACGGCTTCCAAGTTGCCGCCAGCCATGAGTACATGGGGTGCCAAGGCAAAATAAAGTCCACCTCTGATGCTCAGGTTATCGGTAATTTGCCAGTTGAGACCTAAGCGTGGAACAACGGGGTAATAATCGGGTACTTTAAAATTTGGGTGGTAGCCACCAATGCTCAGGACAAATTCCCCGGCTTGTATTTGTGGGTTGTGCTCTTGCTGTTTAAACCAGACATAAAAGGCAAAACCACCCGTGATGTGGCAGCTCCTTGAAAAAAGATAGGAAGCGGCGGTTAATTGCGCTTCTACGCCCAAAAACCCTTCTTCCGGCTGGAACACCGCCTTGAGCGCCATTTGTATCACCGCCAAAGCGGGCGTGTTGTCGCCCGTTAGCCGGGGTGGCAACACCGCAGTGGATACCCCCAGCAAATCCACCTCAAAATGCTGCCCGAAACTGATGGCCAACAGCGCAAAACTATCTACGATTTTAAAAGAAGTGAATTTGATGCCAATCGCCAAAAAGTATTGCCCCGGAGTGGGCGGAATATACCGCTGCAAGGCCCCTAATTTTTGGGAAATGGTCGTGCTGATCGCCTGTGAGGAGGTATTGGCTAAGGGCGCCGGCGGGGGCGTGGTGGCTTCCACGACCAAAGGAAATTGCGCTACCTGCGTAATATCGGGCATTCGCAGGGAGCGGTTGTAGCCGAAACCCGCTGCGAGACCTGTTACAAAGAAAAAGGCTGGTCCGCCAATGGGGTAATCTAATACGGCGTAAATAAACAGCGACGGATGCCCCTGATACCAGGCATAAGAACCAATGGCTGTCAACGAGAGGGTTTTCACCTTGAGCATGGCCAAACCGTCGTATTCGTCGTAGGGTTCGGCGGGAGCAGCCGGCGTGACGCGCTGGCGCAGGAAACCGCCCGCAATTTCCACCGGACCTTGTTTGAAATCAACACCCAGGCCCCGCAGGCGAAATTCGGGTTTAAATGCTTTGAGGGAAGAACCCGCTGAAAGCCCGTCCAACGACAGGGTCAGCCCCGCCGTTGTCATGGAAGCGGTGAGCAGAAACCACAAGGCACCTTCGTCGTATTCCGCGCCCACTTTTTCAAAATAGACTGGCCCGATGCTTTTTTGGATGGTAAACCATTTGGCGTTGTCAGGGGGCGGGGCGGGTACGGGGGTATTGGGTTGGGGAGGCACCACTGGAGCGGGAGCGGTGACGGGCAAGGCAACGGATTGAATACTGCCGCCGATATTGAGGGTAGCGAAGATGGCGAGCCCCTTGGCCAGCCCCGTTGCCGGAATGGGGCTGATGGGTACGGGTATCAGGTTGGAGGTCTGCAAAACCTGCACTTCCGCCGTAGAGAATGGCTGAGCGGCTAATATCCACTGTAGGTTTTCCACCCCAATGGTTTTATCACTTGGAAATGCTTTGCCGACTAAGGGCAGGTTGGCCAAATTGAGTGTAGCACCTACGCCGATACCAAACAGGATTTTTGTGCTGGCAGGAGGTGTATTGTTCCTGCTGACGACAAAAAAGGCGTTTTTTACGGTAATTTTGAAAGATTCAGGGAACACGGCACCCAGTTCGGCAGACAATTTCCCGATAATTTGCTGCAATACGATCTCGCGTTGTCCGGTATAGGCAGCCGAAAAACCGCTGCCACTTTGGGTTTGGTCAAACAACAAACGGAACCGAAGGTCGTTGGCCGGAATATTATCCAATTTCAAGACAAAATCACCACTTAGTATCCGTTCAAACTGCGGTTGGTTTTTAGCGTCATTGCCCTTGTTATTAATGGCTATTTTTAGGTCAATATCCAATTCTTTTTGTGCACTTGCCTCCCCGAAAGGAATGCGTCCGGCACATTCAAAGAAAAATTCTGTCTGATCGCCCGTTTTATACGTGACGGTCAGCGTCGTCACGGTGATTTCGCGCACGGCTTCCGGGAAATTAGTTTCGGGAATATCAAATTTTTGACCAATGTAAGCAATCAATTTGCCAATGTGGAAGGGCTGCACCAGCGTGCCGCTAAACGTCCACGAGGGTTTTGCTCCCACTGCCCCTAATTGGGCCTTTGTTTTGTCTGCCTGGAGTTTTACCACCAATTCCTGCGCAATATTGATAATACCTTCAATATGAACGGCTGATTCCGGATTGGCCTGCCCCGTTTTCGTGACTAATGCTTTGACAAAAGTTTTATCTACGGAGACTTTGTTGTGAAAAATCAGCCAGGGTTCCGCATTTTCGATGCGAAAGTCAATGGCATCTAACTGGTGCGTACTGACATTGAAATTGATATTGAGGTCGGTCAGCAGGAAGCCTTTTCCGAAGGGCATCAATTCTGGCGGAATAAACCGCACCATATCGCCGGGCAGCATCCATCCTGCGAGGTCGGTCAGGCCCGGGATTAGGATGGGCGTTTGGAGCAGGATTTGAAGTTTCCAGGCATCTTGCGGGTTTTGTTTGTAGGCTTTGAGTTGTACATCGTGCCGGAAAATAGCCACCGTGCCCTGGAGGAAACCAACGGACTCGTATCCACTGTCGTCGGCCTTCCGATGGAGGTCTAAATAGGCTTTTACCGCTTTTACCACCAAAAAATTCGGCTGGATGATCCAGTCGGCTGTACCGAGCATACCAAAAGTCAGACGGAAAAGTTTGGCGGGTTTAGGTGAAAAAACAATGGCTAATTGCGATACGGCAAAATTACCAAAAGTGGTCAGGCCCTGGGGTAGTCCCGCACCCGTGCTTACTCCGCCAATGGTAGTCAGCAGTTCACCAATATTCGGGAATTGAATGCTGGTGCCTTCTTCGAGGCCGATGGTCCAACGCCCGTTTTCAGCGGGTATCGGGAAATTGGCTTTTATATCTGGCACCGAGCCGATTTTGAGTTTTCCCTGGATCAACCCACTGATTTGATTGTTGTTTTTGGCATCTACCTTGAACGCTACACTCCAGCCGGAGACTTGGAGACCGATGCCGCCAATATCCCACACCCCCTCTTGGCTCAACACAAAAGAAACAAAATCAAAAGAGGGGGTTCTGGGGTTAAAGCCGATCTGTAAATCTTTGATTTGCAAATCGGGGCCTGTCGTACTGACCATGCTTTCCGGTAAGGTCCCCAGAATTTTTTGCTGATCATGTTGCGGCCAAATAAACCCGGCTAAGTCGGATAACTTAGGGAAATTGGTCAGTTCAAGTACCCACGTGCCGCTCAGGGGGACAAACAGCAACACACCGAGGTTGACTTTTCCCTGTCCCATTTTGATATGCCCGGCGAAGGTCGTGCTGAAAGCCAACTGTTTTTGGTTGGTTCCGTAGGCGTAATAAGCGGGGTTGAAGGCGACCGACAAATCGCCAATGGCAATATTGGGCGAAGAAAGCAATTGCCAATACCGGGGTTGCCCATTGGCATCGAGTTTCAAGGCAAATGTGGTAAAAATCGAGGCGAAAGCCGGAGTTTCTGTTTGAAAATTGACCTTATAGGCCGAAATAAGCAACTTGTCCAACACCTTGAAATGGGCCGGGAAAACAGTAGTAAAATCATCTCCGGCGGCTAAACCCAAAACATGATCAATGGTGGGAAGTTCCAGCGGTAGTTGCTGCGGCTCTAAAGCGTACACTGGCTGCTGGTAGGAAGTGGGCAGGTGCAAAATGCCGGGAAAATTTAATGCCCCCTGTTGTACTGTTCCTTTTAGAAAAATAGTTTCTTGGGAAGCCCCGTCATTTCCGGCGGGGTTGCTGACCACGTGAATGTCCAAAGGCCCGCTCATGGTGAACGGATCGAAGCCAAAGGGGGTAAATGTTTTATTGCCGGGAAGCGTTGCCTGAATGTCAATTTTATAGCGGTCGTTGTCTCGTGTGATAAGGCCTTGTAGGAGCGTAGCCGTAGGCATCAGGGTTTTCAGGGGCGGCTGGCTATTGGGTGCGGCTATTTTAGCGGCGTAATTCAGGCCTTTTTTCAGGGCTAATACCGGGTTTCCAAAATCGCGGTCATACGAAGCGGCCACTAAGGTGACCTCGGTTTGAAGCAAAATATCGAATAATCCGTGTTGCAAGCGGGAGAAGCCATCTGATAATTTCCAGCCCGTGTTGAAAGCAACAGGATAGAGCGTAAAAACCAAGCCTCCGGCCTGTTCCTCTATGTTGAAGCGAAATACCTTATCTTTCACTCCCCACAGATTGGTTGTGCCGCTCAAGGTTAGCGCCGCTCCGTTTAGTGCCAGGGTAGCCCCGGTAAAAGCCACGTTATCGGCCCCGATAATTGCCGTGAAGTCGCCGCTATTACCAGCAAAATCGGTGGAATTGACCTTCAGGTTGCCTCCCCCCGTTTGGGTCAGGCGGTTTTGGAGGGTGGTGTGGAGGGTGTCTGTGAGTGCCATGGCGGATGGTTAAATTTGTTGATTTGATTAAAAAACCAAAAAAGGAAAATTGACGGGAATGTTCATGTTTGTTGTGCGCTTTTGGTAAAATTTTTTCAATTCCTGCTCAAAATATAGGCTATCTGCCCATGAACACTTGTCTATCGTGCCGGGCAACATTTCATCCCAACCTGTATCCTCCTTGTATTTTCTGTTTACCTGCCAGGTGAAGCCTTCAAACTTTAAAATGTCTACCCCCGTTAATAAATCTCCCTCCGTTTTATTATTAATAGCACAGGGATATACTATAAAACGGTAAGACATAGTCATCGTTTTTCCGGCTAATCCTAAGTCTGTCCTGCTTGTCAGTGAAAGGCCACTTGGCCAAACAATTTCTCTTTGCGTTTTAGTGCGGATTTCTTCATCTAACTTGCTGAGGTCTATCAAACTGGGAGCAGTATCTTCCTGGAGTTGGAGAATATAATCGGAGATTTGGACACATCTTGTTTTAAGGCGATTATCAGGGTCATTAAACAAGGCAATCATTTGATCCGACTTTATCTTTTTACCTTTCGGGGGTTCTTCCGATCTATATTGAATATACATACGACTTTGGTCGAAAGAAATATATTGAATTGGGGGAGTCGGAAGATGAAGCGGGGGAACAACCTGAGGGTTTAAGGAGCTAAGCCAGATAAGCATTTGCATGATGTCAGGAAGTTCTTTTTTTACAATGGCTATGCGATCAATACTCTGGTAATTGAAATCGTCCAGCGGGCTTTCATCCAGGATTTTTTTTAATCGTTCTCCAGTGATTGAGGCTGCCATATCAGCGCTTCCCATATCTGCCTCGGAAGTCATGTATGCGCAAAGATAGCTTTTATCCGGAGCAATGGGCCATGGGTAATTGGTTATACCACCGAATTCCTGAGGGTATATTGAACTTTTATCTAAAGAATAATCCGCCTCATCTTTTAATGGCCAAAGTGCGTAATAGGGGTAATTAAGCAACCTGTCAATACTATTTTTTTCGCATATATCTACCCAGGTGTAATTGGGAAGAAATTGGGAATGCCATGCACTTGTGTTTGGATATAAGGTATTTTTTTGATGTATATCAAGGGGTAAAGGAAAACCATTAATCAGAAACCTGCCTACCTGAACATAACCAATATTATTAATCTGTCCATATTTTTCGTTTGCCTTGGCTAAAGCCGGAGAGGCTGTGGGATCGAAATAAGCATTAATAATAACAGAATCTTCGCCTTTATAAATGCCAATATAATTGGGTCTTTGATTAGTGGCTTGCCTTCCAATTTCAATAGGTTCATTTTGCCCCTTAAACACTCCGGTCAGGGTTTTATATTTCAAAGCGGTATTTAATGTCAGAGCCATAGGAATAGAAAATCTAAGGATGGTTTTTAATATAAGATGGTTTAACGGTTTTATGGCATTGAAAATACTGTGAATTTTCCACAGGGGTAACGCCTAATTTGATCTTATCTTTGTCAAATACTGCGGAGGTTTTCCCGTTTGCATAAACATAAAACTTGCTCTGAGTGTCAATATTTTGGTCGTCAACAATTAAAACCAAATCGCCGCCAACGATACCTTTGCTGTCAGCGGTACCAATTTTACCAACCTTGCCTTCACGGCCTTTTATTAAAGAAGTTACATAATACTTTTCTATATAGTTGGGCTGCTTGACTATGCCCCATTCTGATATTGTCCAATCGGGCGTTTCGAGGTCCAATATAACATTTTCAGTAGGGTGTCCATGCTTATAACCACAAGGTACGAAGACTGTTTTTGGTAATAATACGCTCAGAAAATAAGGATCAGTGCTGTACTCTGAACCATGGTGATTCAATTTAATCGCACAGGTATGGCCTTTCCCGGGGAACAAGGTATTGTCAAATTTTGTATAGTCGGCAAAATCATGAGCCTTCAGAGAATCCACCATGTACGTTTCCATATAGGTACTTTTGAGGCCGTTTAAATCTCCACCGGTATAAAATCGGAAAGCACCATATTGCAATACCCAGCCAATGCTGTGGTCATTGGAATTATTAGAATAAGGGCAATGCGATTGGGCCGCAACAGTGGGGTCCTCGCCCAATACATAACAATCTGCAACCACACAGGTAAGTTTTATGTATTGTAGGTTTTCTACGCCTAAATCAATTTCTGTATCATTTACTACCGCTATTTTCGTCTTGCCTTTGAGAGAATCTTTTTTAACATAACAACTTCTCCAGCCCTCGTTGACTTTCGGATATTTTTTGTTGGTATTGTTTGGGTGGTAAGCTGTTTGCTTAACTGAATAACCCAACTCTCCAAATAAGTAATTAAACCCTCCATAGTGATCTTTGTCAAAATGGGAGAGTATTGTATAATCCAAGGTTTTGTTCACGCCTATTTGTTTTAAATAGTCATCCACCTTTTTGGCAGATCTTAATTCATTTTCTGCAGCATCTATCAGGATCACTTTTTTTACAGTACCCTTCAAATTTACCTTGTTTTGAAGGGCTACTTTCAATAATTCATAAGGATTGGTCGGCATAACTAATGCCGGTTTGAAAGCCGCTACACTATCTCTCATACGTGCCACATCCCGCACCACAATCACCGCCGCATCAGCCGCACCCACACTCATTTGGTGGATTTCCAGCGTCTGGGCATTGCCCGCGCTGACAAAGGCTAAGAGGTAAAAAACAATGGAAAAAATTTTGATGGTATTCATAATCTATCAGTAAATGAATGTTTATAAAGAATCTGTGGTGGATGTCACTGGTGTCACCGCTCCTCCCACCGCGAGGGATTATTGTTTTGAAAGTTGTTTTACTAATTCAGTGAGTGCTTCCACCTGCTTGCTCAGTTGATCAATCATTTTTTGTTGCGCCTTCACTGCCTCCACTAAAAGCGGCGTGACGTGATTATAGCTCATGCCGGTAGCAAAGCCGTCGTCGCCAAACGTCACCCCTTCCGGTATCTGTTTACCCACTTCTTCCGCGATAAAGCCGATGTCTTCCCGGTTGTTTTCTTTCCATTCAAACCGAACCCCTTCCAATAACAGCACTTTCTCTAAAGCCCCTTCTATGGGCCGAACGTTTTGCTTGAGTTGGATGGAACTGTTGTTACCATAGTGCCTGCCCACATTGCTGTGTGCGTAAAATACCCAGCCGGCGCCTTTGTTTTCGGCAAAAATCAAAGGACTGTTGGTATTGGTATTACCCCGCACGTTCAACACATTGGTATCGCCAGTCACTTCATAGTTTTCACTGAGGAACAGCTTATGTATGGAGGCATCCCCCTCCACTCTCAAATTACTTGCGACGCGCACATTCGTTTTCCCCCAACCCATATCTCGGCCCATCGTGATCCGGTTCACCGCATCGCCTTCATAATGCAGCAAACTTGCCAATCGGGTATTGGAATCATGCACGGCTATTTCCGTATTGGCCGCACATTCCAGCATCAGCCCGGCCGTATTGGCATTCCAATTATTGCCGCCGCCAAAATTTTGATCAGTAGCCCCTATCGTCAGAGAACCTCCCGCCATATTATTGGCCGGCGCGGCAGCAGGCATACCGATACCAACTGCCCCATTCTTATACACCCTCACTCGATCTATTCCTGCATTGTTATCTGCTAGGTGAAGTATGCCAGTCGGGTCTGCATATAGGCCGTACTCTCTGCCCTCTAGAGCAGTATTGGCTAATATTAGACCCGACCCCCAACCTGGGCCAGTACTGGTCAGACGTAAGGCCAAATCGTTGGTCGCCCCTTTATTGATGGTCAGGCCATTTATTCTTGCATCGCCTGCCACATCCAACATGGCTTCCGGGTCTTTGGTGCCTATCCCTACTTTCCCGCCAGCGCCGTAATTACCTGCCAACGTAAGTGCAGGCACATTTTCATAATAATTGGTCGGCGCGTACAAATGCACCAAACCCCTACTTGGGTCGTTCTTATAAGGTACTTCAAAACTGATCAATTTTTCATTCACCCACGCCCATGGCCCGTAATCAACAGATACCGTGTGGCTGCGTTCCAATTTAATATCTACATTAATATCTAAAGGCACCTCTGGGATGGCTCTTCCGATGCCGATATTACCGTTTCGAATTATTATTGGCGATTTCTCCACCGGTGCCGTCAATTGCCCGTCCCAATAACCCGCCACGTTTTCATACCGCAATAGAAAACGAGTGAGGCCGGTCGGCAGCGACGATTTGATGCCAGTGAGCAGGATATTCAAAAACTCCCCTGATTTCAAGTCTAAATCGGCATCCCGACGGAAAGTCCATTTAGGCGATTCCGTGTTCAGTTCAACCGAATCCTGCACCCATCCCGTTATCTGAGGCTGTACCCCTGCCACTTCCTCCGATTTGCACAAGGCCCACTCCTTCGGTTTGCCCGGCAATTGCGTCTCAAAAGACAAGACAATTTTTGTATAATCTGTCGGGTTGGTGGTTTTCCCTTTGAAACGGAGGTAGGCTTTTTCCGGGCGCGCCGGATCCGTCAGCGGCAACAGGTTGGCCAAATGAAACACCAGGCTATTAGAGGATGCACCATCATTGAGGACGGTATTGGTGCCCATCGGGCCAAAATGCACCGGAAAATGCGTTTGCCCAAGGTGGTTGACAATCGAAATTTGTTGGGAGCGGTACCGACTGGGCAACTTGTCATTGGCGGTGTAGGCTGGTTTTTCACGAAAGTGGAGTTCTACCGTCGTATTTCTGGCACCACCCTTCGGGTCGGCACTGAAGCCAGTCAGGTCAAAAGCAACGGTCTGGCCGGGCGTTAGGGAAAAAGCCGCTGTTTTTAGAAAATACAAAATTACACCGCCGTCACCTCTGCGGACTACCCCTTTTTTCCAACCCGGCAAAGCGACATTGGGAAAACCAGCAACCGCCGCCGCCGCCAGTGCGCCGGGCCGAAAATGCAAAGAAAAATGGTGCGCATCCGGACCGGCATCGCCAGCGGCAGCCGCTTCAAAGTCAATGATATCGCGCGAATCGTTTTGTACTGCTACATTGAGGGTCTGTTTGGCGGGGTCTCCCACGATGTACAACACGTTTTCATTACCATTGCTCGACAGCAAAAAACTCACCGGGTGTGTACTGCGAAAAGCAGCCATCGCCGTGCGGTCTTCGTCCATGTCCCAGCCGATTTCTTCGGCGCTCAGGGCGCGGCTATATACCCGTGCGCGGGCCAGTCGCCCTTTCCAAAAGAAGGTATCCTGGCCCCCCACTTGGTAAGGCAAGGTAGGAATATACGCAAATTGGTCTGGAGCCGCCGCCGAGTGGAATAAAATGCCGTTGCGATAAAACAAGTATTTAGCCCCTTCTTTCACCCAGGCAATATGGACCCATTCCTTTGCTGTTTCAAAAAAATTGGGTATGTCCCCCGTAAAACGCTGCCCGTTTGCGGCATAGGAATCATAGTGCAAGCCCTTACTGCCGGGCGTGATAAACATACTCGGTTTGCGTTGAGTACCCTGATGCCCCATGATGCCATGCCAGGTACCATCATTGATTGCATCGGGCCATGCCCAAATAGACAAGGTAAATGCCCCGTTATTGGCAAATGGGTTGTCAAACTCCACAAAATTCTGGGCAGCACCACTCCATTGCAGGGAATTGGCAAACTGGTCGTCGGATGCTAAAGTCGGGGTACCCTTGATGGTGGCGACCTTTTTGTATTTCGAAAAATCGGTGGTGGTTTTTACACCAGCGGCCTCGCTCAGGCGGTCTAATTTAAGGTAAATTTGAAGGGTAGGGTCGTTGATAATTGCACTCATGAAGTTGATTTGTTGATGCGTTGATTTGTTGATTTGATTAGATTAGATGTTGATTTGATGTCAACCTATGCTAGGACAAGACACTCCTCTCTCCTCTCTCCTCTCTCCTCTCTCCTCTCTTATCTCTCCTCTCTCCTCTCTTATCTCTCCTCTCTCCTCTCTTATCTCTTATCTCTTATCTCTTATCTCTCCTCTCTTATCTCTCCTCTCTCCTTCAAGTTGTTGCTTCCAATTTCAGCCACCCTTCCCGAATGATATTTGGCCCGTTGTGGGTTGCGTCGGATCGCATAGGGCCCATTCGGGTTTGGTCGAGCAGGAGTTCAATAGCGGTTGTTTGATCTTGAAAAGGAGCGCTTAGTGTTGGGGTGAGCCGCTGGTCTTTAGCCTTCACGGTAGCGCGGTCATCTCCGTCGGGCACTATCCATCCCGCTGCGAGCAGTGCCTGCCAGAGCGCGTCGCCATTGGGGAATGCAGCCTGCATGCGCGATTTGGTCAAAATTCCCACCGTACTCACCGCTGTCCAAGCGTCTTGTTCTTTGCCAATCCAACGCCATTGGTAGCCCGCTTCCGTGGGCAGTGAAATCTGTACCTGATGTTGCGGTGTGAGTATCGGGGTTGACAAAAAGGTAATACCAATACTGCTCAGCGCCGGTGCATATTGGTCGGGCGGAACAGACAAGGTGCGAGTGGGCAGCACCCCCGTAGTGATATGTACCGCTCCACGAGGATCCATCAGCATACACAGCACCACCGGGTCGTCGTCTATGCGCACAGACAGGTGCGCAGAGGCTTCCGAATGGCACACAATCTGTTCATGTGATTGGTCGAGTGCAACAGGGTCCGTCTGCGGCGCATAAAAAACCGTTTCTGGAGCGATGGCACCCTTTGTTTCAATCCAGTATCCGGCCAATCCGTCGTTTAATTTTCGGTATTCCCCGACCCGCACCGGCAGTTTGACCAATTCAAAATCGTTGGTTTCCCGCTCATCACGCGCCATATCGCGGAGGAAAGTCTGCCAATCCTGCTCGATGGCGGGCAATCCCTTCAGTTCTATTTGTAAAGCGACCCGTACCAGCGCCAGCGGCCGACCCATCAACAGTGCAATTCCGGTATTTTGTGTAGCGCTGGCGGGTTCCATTTTATCCAAAGCATAGTCTAAGGTGGATAAAAAGCGGTCTGCAAAATCGGGGCCGAGCCGTTGGATATGTTGCGCCACTTTTTTCAGGTGTGGGTTCTCAATATCCGCTACCGTGGCAGCGCCCTGCCCGCCCGGTGTGGCAGCCCAGCGGGCCAGCGCTGTGTTTTGAACGTCACTCAAGGCCAAAAGCGAACCCAATGCACGCCCGTCTGCACCGTAAAAAGCAAGGCTGTTGTCCAAATGATCGGGCAAAATCCATCCGCAGATCGGGCTGGTAGCCGGGTGGTCATTCATCTCCATGTCGTCGTGCAGGGGGTCGGCAGAAAGCCACCAGCAATCCATGCGGGCTGGTTGCGTGAGGCGGGGCGGCAGCAGAATCGGGTATCGGCTGCTGGCATTGTACAACTTATTGGCCGCTAATTGGCGCTCCGGGCCGAGTAAGCGCACCCGGCCAAAGGTATCCAATATACGCAAGCGACTGATATTCAATTCGCCCGCCCGGATGGGGTTGAATCCAAACATGGGTGCCGGAGCAAATCGGTTGAAATTGCCGACTTCTGCCCCCACCTGCTGCGTGAACACCTCGTTGTTTTCAAATCCCAGCGGATCTTTTATCAGGAGTTGAAAAGTTTGTTTCCCCATGAGCAAAGCGGCATTAAAACCACTCAACGCCTGGGTCAATATATTAAAATCATCGCGCAGTAACAATTGATACGCCAAAATAGCGGAGTACAGGGCATCGGCCGCCTTTGCCGCATCCGTTGTTAGCCTTTTGGAGTTTTTGGTTTCGTAATCCTGTCGAATGCCAGCGATGTCGCCTTTTGTCAACTGATAATACTCATCCGGGAAGTTGACAGGAAGTAACTTACCATCGCCTATTTGTTTTTTCAAAAAACCATGGAGTGATCTCGTTTGTACCGTTGCCGCGCCAGGGGTAAGCAGACTTTGTCCGATATAGACGTTGGCGCCTTTCACCACTTCTCCCCTGCCAGGGCGCAGGGCGAGGTCGCAGTCATCTTCTTGGAGTTGGAAATTATCTGTGATATACTCCGGGCTGTACTTCCCGATGGGAGCCACATCCGATTCGGTTTCGTTGCTTCCGTGCCTGAGCGGAAAGAGCTCAACTTCCCATTCCAATAAAAAGGGATTCCAGGGAATTTTATTTTGGCTTGGATGCGGAAGCAGCGTTCCGCCCGCTGCGTACAAAGCATCTATAAATTTGCCCAAAACATCCTTGCTTAAAGCATTCGGATACGTTGAAGCAACATTTTTTAGCAAAAAGCAATTCAACGCGTCTTCTGGATCGGGCAGGTGCGTAGCGGCACAGATATCGCCTTTGACCAAAATGACCGGTTCAGTAGGTTCCCAAAATCGGTTAGCAGGGCTGCGTTGCAGGCAAACAGGTTGCTTTTTCTGGCCTTGTCCGGCATTTGCGGTGTTGTAGGTATTTATGGCATTCACCAAATCACGGGCGGTGACGGATATGGAAACGGCTAAACTGCCCGGACGCGAATTGCCCGGATCAATGGCCAGCAATTTTCCGGACACTGCGTCCATATTCCAAGCGCAACTCCCGGTGGCTGATTGCAGCTTGGAAAAAGTGCTAAAATTTTTGTGTTCCAAAAAATACCGAACTTCGTCCGAATCCGGGTATTGGTTATTGCTATCATCAGGGAAATAAGCACTGATCATATACTTGTACCAATCGGCAAACAACTGCTTTTTCATGGATTCCAACTGAAACAGGGCATCATCGTACGCTTCCTGTAACTCATTGAGCGTATTCAATTGGTGTGCCATCTCTAACGGAATAGCAGCGACGGGGGAGTCTTGTGCGTTATTTTGGTCGGAAGTATCGGTGTCCGGTCGGATATTCCAAACGGTGCCTCCCTCTAAAGTTTTAAATTCCTTTTCATGCCGCGATTCTTCAAAAACAGCGCCGAGGTCCATCTGCAAGCCATCCAATTTTGAGGCAAACTGAATGGCCTCCAATTGGTCTTCTACCAGATGCGGTGCCGATGGAGCCAGCAGGTAACCCAAACAGGCACTTAGGGCTTCTGTACCCGTATTGCCCACCACCACCGTCACAGGTTCGGCCACTTCCTGCTGCCAAAGGCGTGCGCATTCTATTGTTTTTGGCACAAAGGTCACGCTGCCATAACAAACCGATTGGTCGGGCAACTCCGCGACCGCTCCATAGTTGATATTTAAATTTTTTTGCAGGCGTTTGTACAATAAAGCAGCCTCCTCTCCCGCCGCCAATCCTGCCTGAAGTTTTGTGACGTACCGTTTGACGTAATCATCCCCAGCGCTACCGTATATGCCAAACACATCGTATCGCACAGCCGTATCGGTAGTGAAATCCACCTCCTCGTCATACCAGCCAAAAACACTGTGGCAATTGGCATATAAAGTAGAAAACAAAGGGGTACCATACCCCATTGCGGTCAGTTGCCTGAAATAATCGCTGCCCGGAGTGGTCAATGGCCATTGTTCCCATGCGATGTCGCGGCCCATAAAGCGAAAAGGCGGCGTATCGGTTGCTCCAATTGGGTCAGGTATATTGACAGCGGCTGGTGGTACAGGGGTATCGGGCGGAAATAGATAATCGCTTTCAATCACGCATTTTTTGACAAACGAGAATACGCCCTGTGCATTGGCCCGGTATTTTAACACCACCCAGCGATTGGGTACCAGTGGAAATTTAGATACTTCATTACCAAGGGTTTGCAACCGGTCTGCCGCCCGTTCTTTTGTCAGAAAACCCGTCATCAGCCAGTGCAGGTGGATACCGGGGCGCAGTTGAAAATTTTGGTTATGGAAAGGTTCCGCAGCGATCTCTTCGCTGATGCCGATGTGATCGGTATTGAAATCGGCACCACCGACGGTGTAGGGAAGTTGCGAAAAATCGGCCACCGGGCCAATCCCAATAACGTCGTCGGCAATGGCCAATGCATTCAGTTGTACGGGGATTATTAGGAGGTTACTCATATCAGAGGAAGAATTTCGGACAAAAGGAACAGGCACAAAAGCACCTACTCAATGATTATAACGCTTCCACGGGAGGATGGGATAATGCGGTAAAGGTAGAATTAACCTAAGCACTTATCCAAATTATTTTTCTAATATTAACAAAAATCAGGTAGAAATGCGCGCTTTTGCCCAACTTTTACAAGCCCCAAAATATCTATTTGAAGGGCAATATGATGACTAATGCAGCGGTGAAATGCCCTGTTTGCTTGCATACTTTCGTCAAAAATGCGATACGGCATCTTGTATTATCTGAAAAATTCTTTACCTTTGCAGCAGGCAAGACCGCCTCCGATCAGGAAGTTCGCTATGCAATCCCCATAAGGTTTGGCAGGGTCGCCTTACCGGCGGCTTCGTTCAACGAATTGCATCCGCCATCCGGCCTTTATCGGTTCCGGGCGGCTGGGAGGGTATGGAGCCGGACGGCGGATGCAAGGGTACACGTTCTTCGCCAACTAAAAATAATAAAATAAATGACCGAAAATATAGAATTAGAAAAAACCCTTTGGCAAGCAGCCGACAAACTTCGCAATAATATGGATGCGGCTGAATACAAACACGTGGTACTGGGCTTGATATTCTTGAAATATATTTCTGATGCTTTTGACGATTTGTATCAAACCTTGGTAGCCACACAACACGAAAATGGTGCCGACCCCGAAGACAAAGACGAATACACAGCAGAACGTGTTTTTTATGTGCCACCTTCGGCACGTTGGAAATGGCTGCAAGGCAGGGCCAAACTACCGACCATTGGCAAAGACATTGACGATGCAATGGATGCCATTGAAAAAGATAATGCAACATTGAAAGGTGTTTTGCCAAAAGACTATGCCCGACCTGCATTGGACAAACAACGCTTGGGCGAATTGATTGACTTGATTGGCTCAATTACTTTAAGCAGAAGTAAAGAAGGCAAAGGCAAAGACGTTTTGGGTTTTGTGTTTGAATATTTCTTGGGACAGTTTGCCGATGCCGAAGGCAAACGAGGCGGACAGTTTTATACCCCGCAAAGCATTGTAAAAATTCTCGTTGATATGCTTGCCCCCGAACCCGAAAAACGGGTGTATGACGGTGCTTGTGGCAGCGGCGGTATGTTTGTGCAAAGTGAACGCTTTATTGAAATGCACGAACACCGCAAAGGCAAAATATCCATCTTCGGGCAAGAGAGCAACCCCACCACTTACAAGTTGGCAAAAATGAATTTAGCGATTCGGGGTATTGACGCCAAAATTGAATTGGGCGATACTTTGATGAACGACAAATTCCCTGAACTGAAAGTTGATTATGTCATTGCCAATCCACCGTTTAACGTCAGCGATTACAATATCAACAAAGCCGAAACGCACAAATGGAAATATGGTGTGCCGCCCGATGGAAATGCTAATTATGCTTGGTTGCAACATTTTATCAGCAAATTAGCCCCATTCGGTACGGCAGGTGTGGTGCTGGCAAACGGCAGTATGAGTTCGGAAACCAGTACCGAAGGGCAAATACGAAAAGAACTAATTGAAAACGATTTGGTGGATTGTATGGTTTCTTTGCCTTCGCAATTATTTTACAATACACAAATACCCGCCTGTTTGTGGTTTTTGGCGCGTGGTAAAGACGGATTGCATCCTTTTCATAGAGATAGACGCAATGAAATATTGTTTATTGATGCCAGAGAATTAGGCACCATGATCAGTCGTAAACAAAAAGAGTTAAGCGATAATGACATTGCCAAAATTTCGGACAATTACCATAATTGGAGAAGCAAAGCCGATTTTGAAACCAACTACAAAGACATTGCAGGGTTTTGTAAATCTGCAACGATTGAAGATGTTCGCAAAAACAATTACATCCTCACACCCAGCAGATACATTGATTTTGCAGCAGTAGCGGAAGATGGTGTTGCGTTTGAGGAGAAGATGCAAACGCTAACGGCAACGCTTTCGGCGCAAATGAAAAAGGCGAATGAGCTGGACGAAGCGATAAAAGTAAATTTGCAAAAGGTTGGATATACGCTATGAAAAACCAAGAAATAAATAACTCAAATCAAGCACATCACGATTTCTTTATCGAAGTGGTTGCTTTGATTGAATCCCACAAGATTGTGGCAATACAATCTGTTCAAAGCATTGCGAACCAGTTGTATTGGAATACGGGGGAATTGATTTTGCAAAAACAGCGGAAATTGGGTTGGGGCAAGGCGATTGTGGAACAGTTGAGCTTAGATTTGAACGCACAATTGGGCAGTGCAATCAGTTGGTCGCCCCGTAATTTGTGGTTTATGCGGCAAATTGTTAGTGAATATACCGAGCAAAGTCGCATGGTTTCAAGCGATTCAATTCTGAATCAAGCTGATTCAGAATTGGAAGAAACCAAACAACACGATTCAGAATTGTCAATAAACCACATAAGACAACTTGTTTCTCAAGTTCCTTGGCGACATAATATACTCATTCTCCAAAAAGTAAAAGACTTAGATGCTCGCTTATTTTATTTGCAAACCTGCATAAAAAACCGATACAGCCGGGCTGTTTTGTTGCACCAAATAAAGGCAGACGCGTACAAAAACTACCTCCAAAATCCCACGCAGCATAATTTTGAAAATGCGCTGCCGCAGCACATTTTAGAGCAAGCCCAGGAAAGCATAAAGAGCGTTTATACCTTAGATTTTCTCGATGTAAATTAAGCCGTATCAGAAAGAGAATTGGAAAAAACAATGGTCGAAAATATCAAAAGACTTATGCTCGAATTAGGCTATGGGTTTTGTTTTATTGGCAATCAATACCGCCTTACATTAGGTGAAAAAGACTATTTTATTGACTTACTTTTTTACCATAGAATCCTCAAATGCCTCATAACAGTAGAATTGAAAGTAACCGAGTTTGAACCTGAATACGTAGCCAAACTCGATTTTTATTTGCAACTGGTAGATGAACAACTTAAACAAGGCGACGACCAGCCGAGCATTGGTATATTGTTGGTGCCACACAAAAACCATTTGGAAGTAGAATATGCACTGCGTACCGTAGGCAAACCCATAGGTGTGGCCCAATATCAACTAAGCAAATAACTGCCCAAAGAGCTGCAAGGCAAATTGCCAACCACAGAAGATTTTGAAAAATTAAAACTTATAGCCAAATGAGCGATTGGAAAACATACAAGTTGGGGGAGATTTGCGATAATGTTAGTACGCAAACGCTTACCGCAACGCTTTCAACACCAACGCAAAAAGCCATTGAGCTGGACGAAGCCATTAAATTAAACCTTTCTAAAATTGAATATGCCCTATAATCCTGAAATCCATAAACGCAAATCTATTCGTCTGCGGGGATATGATTATTCGCAAGAAGGATTGTATTTCATTACCATTTGTTGCCAAAACAGAGAATGTTTTTTTGGTGAAATCGTAGGGGCGACCCTTGTGGTCGCCCAAAATGACGATGAAAATCGCCCAGAAATGATAGTTAACGATGCAGGACAAATGATTGAAACCGAATGGTTGAATTTGAAAAATCGTTTTTCGAATATTGAATTACACGAATTTATAACGATGCCAAATCATTTTCACGGAATATTGGAAATCGTACCCGTACGGGCGACCCTTGTGGTCGCCCAAAATGACGTGGTCGCCCAAAATGACGTGGTCGCCCAAAATGATAAAGGGCAACCACAAGCCCAAACCGATAAAGGGCAACCACAAGGGCAAACCGATAAAGGGCAATCACAAGGGCAAATCGATAAAGGGCAACCACAAGGGCAAATCGATAAAGGGCAACCACAAGGGCAAACCGATAAAGGGCAACCACAAGGGATTGCCCCTACGAATAAAACCATTGGCGATATGATGGATGCGTTTAAATCCATTACAACCGTGGAATATATTCGTGGCGTGAAAAATTTGGGTTGGAAACCGTTTGATGGCAAAATATGGCAACGTAATTATTACGAACACATTATACGAAACGAAAAATCATATAATACCATTTCTAATTACATTATAAACAACCCTGCCCAATGGCAAGCGGATAAATTTTATCAATTATGAGTGAATGTAAAACATACAAGTTGGGGGAGATTTGCGATAATGTTAGTACGCAAACGCTTACCGCAACGCTTTCAACACCAACGCAAAAAGCCATTGAGCTGGACGAAGCCATTAAATTAAACCTTTCTAAAATTGAATATGCCCTATAATCCTGAAATCCATAAACGCAAATCTATTCGTCTGCGGGGATATGATTATTCGCAAGAAGGATTGTATTTCATTACCATTTGTTGCCAAAACAGAGAATGTTTTTTTGGTGAAATCGTAGGGGCGACCCTTGTGGTCGCCCAAAATGACGATGAAAATCGCCCAGAAATGATAGTTAACGATGCAGGACAAATGATTGAAACCGAATGGTTGAATTTGAAAAATCGTTTTTCGAATATTGAATTACACGAATTTATAACGATGCCAAATCATTTTCACGGAATATTGGAAATCGTACCCGTACGGGCGACCCTTGTGGTCGCCCAAAATGACGTGGTCGCCCAAAATGACGTGGTCGCCCAAAATGATAAAGGGCAACCACAAGCCCAAACCGATAAAGGGCAACCACAAGGGCAAACCGATAAAGGGCAATCACAAGGGCAAATCGATAAAGGGCAACCACAAGGGCAAATCGATAAAGGGCAACCACAAGGGCAAACCGATAAAGGGCAACCACAAGGGATTGCCCCTACGAATAAAACCATTGGCGATATGATGGATGCGTTTAAATCCATTACAACCGTGGAATATATTCGTGGCGTGAAAAATTTGGGTTGGAAACCGTTTGATGGCAAAATATGGCAACGTAATTATTACGAACACATTATACGAAACGAAAAATCATATAATACCATTTCTAATTACATTATAAACAACCCTGCCCAATGGCAAGCGGATAAATTTTATCAATTATGAGTGAATGTAAAACATATAATTATGACCAAGGCAGGTTATGACATTATTGAAACTGCAAAACAAAACGGTTCGTGGACAATTTTAGATGAAGCAGAAGCCCTTATCATACCAAAAGACCTGAAGATGCGTTTCAAAACAAATCTAACTACATTAAAAATGACTAAAATTAACTCTTGGAGTTTGGCGACTATACTATTTATCGCCTGCTCCTTTCAACCTAAGAAAAAAGAAATGGAAAAGCCGAAAATAATCTATGTGTATGATGCCATTTGCGGTTGGTGCTTTGGATTTAGCCCAGTGATGGCAAAACTTAGCGAAACATATCAAGACAAATTTGATTTTGAAGTAGTAAGTGGGGGTTTGAAATTGGGCAAAAGTGTAGGTGCAATAGATGTGATAGCACCTTATATTAAAACTGCGTATCAAGATGTTGAGAGAACTTGCGGTGTAAAGTTTGGTGATAAATTTGTAAATGGAACTTTAGCGCAAGGGACTATGATTTTAAATTCACTACCACCAGCAATAGCAATGTGTATTATGAAGGAGCGTTATCCTGATAAAGACATAAAATTTGCCGGCTTGCTTCATAAAATGTATTATGTTGACGGTATCGAACCGGAAAACTATGCTGCTTATGGTGAATATGCTGCATTACTTGGTTTTGAAAAATCCGAGTTTAATCTAAAAATGAAAGATAGCAGTTACATTCAAAAAGCTTACAAAGATTTTGAATACGCTCAAAAACTTGGGGCAAACAGCTTCCCTACTGTCATTTTAGAAAAAAACGGAAAAAGAGAAATACTATTTGAAGGTTACCTGCCTTTTGAACGAGCCCAAAAATTACTTGACAGCCAACGCTAAGGAACGGGGCAACAACAACTTAACCATTGTTTTTTTAATTCAACACACTCAAAGCAATAGATACTATGTCTTTATAATTTGATTTATCCTTGTGTATTTTGCCATCAACCCGTAAGCCATTTATCAGGTTACAGAAATAATTTGCCAATGGTTTAGGTTTATCTTTATTGGATAATTCACCATTATCTATGCCTCTTTAAATGCCAATTGGCAATCCACTATCAAACATGCCCGAACTACCCGAAGTTGAAACCTATCGCCGCTACCTTGAAGCGTCTTCGATGAACCAACCCATCGCCGAATTTACGTGCGAAGACCCGCGTAAATTGCTCCTCAACGACTACGACGAGATGCGCCAAATACTGAGGGGGGCGCAGTTTATTGAAACGTACCGCGTTGGCAAACATTTGTTTATAAAAACAGATAAAACATCATGGGTGTACATGCACTTCGGCATGACGGGCGATTTGCACTACTTCAGCGAACACGAAGAGCCGCCGCGACACGCCCGAATGATTTTCTATTTTACCAATGGTTTTCGTTTAGGTTTTATCTGCCCGCGCAAATTCGAGCGCATCGGTTTGGTGGACGACCCAACCGAATTTTTGAAAAAAAAAGGCATCGCCCCCGACGTGCTATTGATTTCGATGGAAGCGTTTTCAAAGAATTTGAAACGCAAAAAATCCGCCATCAAATCCGTTTTGCTCAACCAAACCGTCGTCGCTGGACTCGGCAATTGGCTCGTCGATGATGTTTTGTACCGCTCAAGAGTGCATCCCGAAACGCTTGCGTCGGATATGACGAAGGGGGATATTGCCGCTATTCACGCCGCGATGCGCTACATCGTGCAAACGACCATTGATGCCGAAGCCAATTATGACCTGCTGCCCGACGATTTTATTTTGCACGCGCGCGGTTGGGGCAAGCCACAATTCAGTGGTAAATGCCCTTGCGGAAAAGAGGCGATAACAATGATTCGCGTGGGCGGTCGAGCGACTTATTTTTGTCAAAACAGGCAAAAATTAAAACAAAAATAGCCAATTGGGCATTTAGGAACATAACCATCTTTTTACATTTCACATTGGCAAATCGCCGCAATCAAAAAACCTTTTTATGAAATTTATCACTTCACTCATCGCTTTTATCTGCTTGACACAAACCCTTTCCGCCCAAAACAAAGCCACCGACGTCGTTGGCATTTGGATGACCGCCGAGCGCGAAGCAAAAGTCGAAATCTTTGAACAAGACGGAAAATTTTACGGAAAAATCGTCTGGATGCGCGAACCAACCCTCAACGGCAAAGCCAAAATGGACACTAAAAACCCGGATACTAAACTCAAAAATCGCCCCGCGCAAGGCATGATTTTCATGGACAATTTTATCTTCGATGGCAAATATCAATGGACAAACGGCAATATTTACGACAGCCGAAGCGGCAAAACCTATTCCTCAAAAATGTGGTTGACCGACGGCAATACGCTGCAACTACGGGGTTTTTGGGGCATTTCGTTGTTGGGGCAGACGACGACCTGAACTAAAACGTCCTTGTAATTGGGGGTATTTATTCCAAAATTTAAAAAGGGTACACATTTTTTAAATGCCATTGGGCATGACATTACGGTAGCAAAAAAAACGTTTCCAACGATGGTTTTAAATGCCGTTAGGCATGACATTGGCATATTGTCATCGCATCACAGGTGTAAGTGTTGCTGGTTTTGAAACCCTTTGTCGGGGAGGCGGTTCCGTTACCCCGCTCGGGCGGCTATTTGTGTAGACCTACACTAAATTACCTGCGAAGTCAGAAGAAAAGGCCGTTCGAATGTTAATTTTCTGCTTCCTGAATGATCTGTGCTTTCACTTTTTCCACAAATTCAAGCGTCTCCTGCACAATATCGGCCATAGTGGCTTCCGGAATTTTTGTTAACATCATGCGGCAAATGGCTTCTTTTTTGAGCGCGTATTTTTCTGCTTCACTTTTGGATTCCGCCTCCGCCTTACCTTGTTCTATACCCTTTTCTATACCTTGTTCTATACCTTGTTCTATACCCTTTTCTATACCCTTTTCTATACCTTGTTCTATACCCTTTTCTATACCCTTTTCTATACCTTGTTCTATACCTTCTGCCATACCTTCCGCTTTTGCCATAGCCATCTTTTCCCGCTCCTCATGCACTACTTCGGCATTATACGACAGTATTTTGATATAATTAAATCGCTCATCCGCTGTCATTTTACGGGTATCCAACTCATCAATGGCGACTTTTAACCATTCTTCGTTCCAAAATTTTGGAAATTCGGGCATTGGAGGTTGTTCTGTACTCAGTGCTTTCATAGTGAATAATAATTTATCTAAATCTGTGTGGCAGTCTTCCGCGGTTTTGGTAAATTTCCCTAATTCAACCAGAACAAATTTCATTTGTTGATCCATGACGCGGCCTTTTTCGCTTCTGATGCAGCCGATTTCGTGGTAGTCTTTATGGTCATTCGACAATTTTTCTTTGAGGATAGCAATGCTGTATATCTTTGGTAAATCCTTGTACTGGTAATCACCTTTAAAGATGAGGGTATTAAACTTTTGCAGGGCATGGAGTTTCATCCGTTGCATCATCTCCATCAGGGTAGATACCTGCATTTCTATCAGAAAATGATTGCCGGCTTCATCAATACACGCCAAATCAAAAATGCCGCTTCGACTGTCTCTTGATGCACCGTCGAAGGTGGTTTTATAAAACGTCACTTCTATAATCGGAATAGGCGATCCTATCAATGCCTGAAGTGCTTTTCGCAGGAAAAGGGTATTGTTCTCATTGCCAAAAGTGACTTTGAAGCCGAAGTCGGAAGTGATCGGTATGAACGGGCCTGGTATTTCCACCGTGCAAAGATAAGGAAGTTTTGGGAGATTTCAGCATTTCAGTGACTTTTTTTTTAGTGTGCGCTGCTTTCTATCCCAAACACTTGGTTTTACTGTGGTGCGCCTAAAAAACTGGACAGCAAAATAAGTGGTAAAACTACTTCGGTTTTAGGGGCTATCCCAAAAATAATCTACCCACTTATTCAAGCGTTTCGAGGGCTTTAAGCCTTCGAAACAATAAAGTGTTGGGTGTGTTATTTTTTGCATAATCCCTTACCAAAAACATCTCAATAACTGATTATTCCTTCCTATCCCCGTTCGGAATAACGTGCTTCGCCAAAATGCGCTTTCCGTTCCGCTTACTTTCGTCGCTTTTTTTTATCGCCCAAAGCGAGTCACTGGCTTTTCGGGCGGCAGATTTTAAATCTATAATGGGTTTACAATAATCCTTTTCAAGGTCAAAATGGTGGAACAGCGCCTCTAAAGCGGGTGTTTTTGACGGTTCGTGGATCAAATGGTTGGGAAGATGTTGCAATTCCGGCACCCATTTCCGAATGAAAATACCCTCGGGATCGTGCTTTTCGGAATTGTGAATGGGGTTGTAAATCCGAATCGTATTCACGCCCGTTACGCCCGCCTGCATTTGAAATTGGCTGAAATGAATGCCCGGCTCGTAATCCAAAAACATTTGCGCCAAATGACCCACGCCCGCTTGCCACGGCTGCCAAAGCGAATGGGTGAGAAAGGACACCACCATTGCCCGCATCCGAAAATTCAGGTAACCCGTCGCTTTTACGCAGCGCATGCAAGCATCAATGAGGGGAAAACCCGTTTTGCCGTTTTTCCACGCCTGCAAAATGGTGGCATCCGTTTCCGAACGCAAGTGGTCATAGGCTGCATTGACGTTTTGAAACTCCATCTCGACTTCGCTTTCAAATTTTTGCATGAAATGGTCGCGCCAGCGCAGCCGATCCAAGAATTGCTCCAGATTGCGCTTGCCTATTTTGCCTTGAATGGACTGGGCGTATTGAAATACTTGCCGACTCGACAAACAGCCCCACGCCAAATAAGGTGAAATACGCCCACAGTGAAACCTTGCCGCTTGGGGTTTTGAAATGCTTTTCATGTATTCTTGGCCCCGATTTTCGAGGAAAGATCGGAGGTATTTCCAAGCGGGTGTTTCACCGCCGGGCTGAAAATTGGGATGGCGCTCGGTCATTTCAGCCGGCAAAGGCGCGCCCCGCAGTAGGTCGTTAAGGGACGGTGGAATGGAGGGGTTGGGTGACGTTAACTTTGTTACATCAGGATTTTGTATGGGCTTTTTGGCAATATCGTACCAATTTGCTTTCCACGTTTTTCGGTTTTTTAAGCCCCGATAGATACCGCTCGTCTGGCTTTCCTGCCAGGTGATCTGGTGTTTTTTAAAAAGTTTTTTCAACCGTTTGTCCCTCGCGTAAGTCACATTGGTGCCTATTTCTTCGTACGAAAAAACGGTATGAAGGGTATAATTTTCGATCAGCGTTTCAAAGATAAAATCGGATTCATTGTGACAAATCAATACGGCTAAATTGTTGATTTTCAAACGAGTATTCATGTCTAAAAGGCTTTCGTGCACAAAACGTCCGTGCCGAATATCGCTGTCATAATGCTGCATCAGGGAAGGTTCAAAAACATAAAGTAGGAGCGTGGCTACTCCCTCCGCATTTGACGCATTTTTCAAGGGTTCATGGTCGTGCAACCGTAAATCTCTTTTAAACCAAACGATATTCAGTACTTCTTTCATCAATATTCATCATTTTATCAACATTTCCGCCACTTCACGCCCCGTTTTCATGGCGGCATTTAAAGAAGGATACGCGGTATAATCGCCACAACGATACATAAAATCATTGATTTTTAAGGATTGATACGGAGGTGATGGTTCAAAATATTGCGGCAAGGCTTCGGGTATGTGGTAGGTGCGAAGGTGCTGCCAAGTATATTTTTCGCCAAACCATTGGAGAAGTTCTTTTTGTATTTTTTCAATTACATCTTTTTCAGCGTACGGATTTTCACCCACGATACTTACCGAAATCAAGGTCTTTCCCGTGGGCGCGTACGAAGGTACAAACGCTGAGAAGATGACCAGGTGGTCAATCAACTCCTCTTTATTGGCATTGATAATCAAGTAAGCTGTTTCGAAAATATGGAACGCAATGTCACAGGTAAAATAAAGGCAATCCGTGGCGTTGAATGACGCATTTCGGGTTTCTCCCAATAAATGAGATGTCGCGCTGGCATCGGTGGCCAACACAATTGTTTCGGCGGCTATGGTTTCTCCGTTTTCAAGGTGAATTGTTTTGCCCATTATTTTCTTGACGGGTGCATTCAGCCTAATTTGATGTGGCGCAAGGTGGGCCGCAATTTGTTCGGGAATGGCTTGCATACCGTCTTCGGGCACTACCACGTCGCCCTTGGTAAATTGACTGAACAAAAACTTGAAAAATTGAGCATCCGTTTTTAGTTCTTTCTCCAGAAAAACGGTTTGAAAAAACGGTTTGAAAAAACGATTGATGATGGTATCCGAATAGCCAAATTCTTTTAAAAACTCCAGCGTAGTTTGTTTGTCACGTGACGGGACAGCGGTGGGTTCGGGGGCGTTTCTAAGGCTTACATTGAGTTGTAAAACCTTTATTTTATCCCACAAATTGCCAACCGGCGCAGACAGGGCTTGTGGCGCAGTGGTCCAGTTTTTTAGTGGATTGGGCATGACGTGGAAATGATCGCCCATCCGAATGCGTGCGCCCGAAGGCAGGGCTTTTAACTTTAACGCCTCATAATTCAACAATTTACGGGCTTCCGGATAAGACGTTAAAAGCACTTGAAAACCCCGGTCGAGCGTAAAACCATTGACCATATCGGTACGAACCCGCCCGCCTACGCCATCCGAGGCTTCGAGCACGACCGCTTCAATACCTTTATCTTTCAAATATTTGGCACAGGTCAAACCCGCTATGCCGGCACCGATAATGACTATCATACACAGTTGGAAACGATTACAAAAATCTTACTTTTTAACAAAATTTTACGCTTTTTGTTGTCGTTAAGCCACTCTTTCGAGTTATTGAGTCGGAGGTGTTTTAGAAAGTTCAGCGTATTTTTATGTATCATTTGTTGATTTAAGTTACTGAATTTGTTTGTGTTATTAAATACTGAATTTCATATTCCAAGCAATTGGCGGGTATTTTTTGGGCGGTGGATACTCCCTCCGTATTTTTAGTAAAATATTCAATTCAACGCCTAAGTTAAACAGCATTCTCCGCCTTGGCAAGACCCAAATTTAGCACAAAACCCCCACTTTTGCAAAACCAGTATTGCCTGCTGTGCTTCTTCGGATTCGTCACTTCTGCTTTGTTTTTCGTCTATGTGTTCAAAGTTGTAAAAACCCTACTACCAGTAAACAAAGTCCCAAGATAATAAATAAAGTATGGTGTTGTCCTAAAAAGGTTGCGAAAATTGTCAAAACTGTTGCACCACCCAACCAAACGGCTAACGAGGTTAGCCAACAGCAACTTGTACCCAAAATAAATGCAAGTATACTTCCTAAAAATGATTTCTTATAATTAGTTTTCATGGTTAGGTTTTTTAGCACTGATTGAAATACTTGCAATTGAATTTGCAATATTTTTTATCTCTTTTTCTGTTAGATTATTTTCTAACAATTTTTTCAGCAATTGGGTCGTGTAGCATCAATTTTATTGGAAATGATGTTTGTTTATCAACGCTAATATTTTCAAACCCTGCTTTTGAAATGGCATCAATATAATGCTCTTTTCTAACAGCACCTGCCAAACAAGCAATATGTCCTTCCAATATTTTGCCATACAATGCTGGTAGCATATAATTTTTGTAAATGGTCGTAATCAATTACCAAAAGTTCGGTGTCTTCTAATGCTTGTATGGCAAGTATAGAAGTTTGTTGAAGTATAAAACTTTTGTAGGAAGTTGTCAATGTTCAGTCTGTTAAGAAGTTCGGTAGCATTGCAGGCAATGGTTGGGTACTGCCGAAGGCGGGGTGTCTCAGCGCTACCGTTTATTTGAAAAAATAATGCTTGGTTAAGCACAAAAATTTCACGGGAGTACGTTACCCTTCTTGTTACGCCAAAGCGTGATTGGAAAACCCGTGTTAGGTGGCAGTTTTTTATTTTTCAGGTCGGTTTTTGTAGTTTCTTATTAAAAAGTAAATGGAGGATACAAAGGTGACAATGTAAAGAATGGCAATTGCCGGCTTCTCAAATTTTAGGTTTTCAAAGTCGAATTGCCTGAATAATGCATTTCCTATAATGATTGCAATAATCAAAAAGAAAAAGTTTAGTCCTTTCTTATTTTCCATATTTTTTAATGCTTAATGATTAAGTCAATTAGCGTTCCTGTTGCAATTGCAAAAAATACCGAAGTTATCATACCCAACATACATGACGCAAATGCTTTCAAAAAATTAATCGGCTTCTTTTGTCAAAAAATTGTCCAATTGCCCGAGTGCAATGTGCAATTCCTACGAAACCTGCAATTTGCGTAACCATAATGGTCTTGAACCCATTTAAAAATAAGACCTGTTGTGGATTGTTTAGTTTCGTCAAGTTTTACATAGCCGTCTTCAATATGAAAAAAGTGGTTTACAAGCGAATAAATTAACGAAGTTACAATGATGAATATTATCGGTTTTACCAGTCGAATTCTATTTTCTGATATAAAATGTCTAACATTTTCTCATAGACACCAATGATGCCACAAATGTAAAGCATTTTATTTTACCCCCTCTCTGTTTTTGCTAAAAAAACGGTTCGGTTTGCGCCTCCATTAAACGATTGCCGAAATTCCAAAGGCGAAAAAGTGGTTTTTGTTTTGAACAACTTACTTATAAAAAGGCATATTTAATGATGCCAGCGAAAGGAGCATCCACGACTTTTGCGTGGATGCCCTCCGCATTTTTAGTAAAATATTTATTTAGCCCATCTTGTCACAGCGTGATCTGCCCCCACATCTTGTCACGCCAAAGCGTGATTGGAATAACCCCGCCTTTTGGGTACCCGCTGTTATGCCTTCGTTGTTCTTTTTCTGTTCTGGCTCGTCTGTCCATAGTTGCGCTGTCTTTGGTGCGCTGTCTTACCCGGCCGTTAAAACCTTCGTACATTCTTCACCAAACTGACTGATGATTCGCACCGCAATTTTTTGCCCCTTCTTTTTGATTTCGATCGGGTGAGAAATGTGTCCGTACAAACGGTCGAAGGCTTCATCGTCAATTTCTATTTTTAGCGTTTTTTCTACTTTTTGCTTGGTCTTGCCTTCCCGTTCCAATAAACTGGCCATGACGAGGTGGCTGTCGCCTTGTATGAGTCGGTTAGTCCAGCCGTCTTGGTGGTGGTAATATTCGCTTACTTTGTCTATTTCATCTTTATCGAGGGCATTGCCGAAGAGTTCGTTCACGCTGCTGAATAAATCCAACTGGGCGGATTTGGTTTCCGTGACGGTGTACAGGTTTTTTATCAGCGTTTCGGGTGCGATGTGTTCGTGGCGGTAGAGGCTGCGGATGTCCACGAGCAGGAGTTCGTCGCGGTCGTCGTTGCCGTATTTGTTGAGCCAGAAGAGTTCGGGGTCTTGTCCGCGGTGAACCACCGGGTTTTTGGGTAGTTCCAATACCTTTTTGCCGCTGCTTACTTTTTCGTTGGCGTCTTCATAGCCCGCTTCTTCCTTGCTGGGAATGTGGGCACGGGCATCGCCTGTATGTTTGATGGATGCTACTTTTTTGGCCATGGTTATTTCAGTTTCTTTATTTGTTTGCTATTTACCAACGACTTCATTTGGGTAATAGCAATTTTGTTCAGTTGAATGAGTCTATCAGTTTGTTGTAACCCTTGATGGATAAGGACAGCGTTAATGCTTTCGAGATTGCTCGGTACCACCAATTGTTCCAGCGTTGCTTCGTCTCTGATATTGCCGGTTGCCTTGGGGTGTGCATCCCGCCATTGTTTTGCAGTGATTCCAAACAAAGCCACATTAAGCAAATCGGCTTCGGTGGCATACACATAGTTTGTTTGGCTTTTACTTAATTCTTTGGGTATTAAGTTTTCTTTGATGGCATCAGTATGAATGTGGTAATTCACCTTTGCCAAAGTGCGTTGGAGATTCCAGTCTAATTTTAAGCGGTCGTTTTCGTCGGCTTTTAGGCGTTGAAATTCTTTGATGATATAAAGTTTAAATTCAATTGAAACCCAGGAAGCAACTTCAAAGGCAATGTCTTTGTGGGCAAAGGTTCCGCCATACCTGCCCGACTTGGAAATAATGCCAACAGCGGCCGTGGATTCAATCCATTTTTTGGGTGTCATTACAAAGCTGTTCAGCCCTGCCTGTTTTCTAAACCCGTCGAATTCGACGGGTTTAAAATTGGGATTATATATCGTCTCCCAAAAGCCTAACAATTCAATGGTATTTCTATTTCGAAGCCAGTTTTTTATTATGTCATCCGTATTGTTAGCGTCCTTATGTCTGGCGATATCCGTTAAGGAAATATAATCAGATTGTTCAAATTGAAAAACTGTAATCTCCGTTCCTTTTACGTGGATGGTTTTATTTTTTGCCATAGCTAAGTTTTTTATTGTAGCGAATTCGCCATAATTAAATACGCTGAATTTTTTCGATTAATTGATTTTTAAATGTTTCTGATGTCGTTTGCCACTTCAATAAAATGCCGTTCGGGATAGGCGTATTTATCTTTCAAAGCATTGACGGCGGGTATCCAGCGGTTTTCTACAAACCATTTTTTCTCGGCTTTGTCTTTGCTCATACCGCTTATTTCCAGAATCAGGTTTTTCTAAATTCCTTCGTTATTTTTTACCCGAATGATAAAATTAGGGAAATATTGGCGGTCTTTTTACGATGAGGTATAACGCTCCAATATTCGAAAGTTTTGTCGCACTTTTGATATTGTCGCTCTTGATACCACAAAGTTAAACACTCAATGTCATATTCAACGCAATTGGCGGGTGTTTTTTTTGGGCGGTGGATGCCCCCGCATTTTTGGTAACATGCTCAATTCGATGCCCCCAGTTCAGCAGAATTCCAATGCTCATATCCAGCACATCTTGTCACGCCAGAGCGTGATTTGTCCTACATCTTGTCACGCCAAAGCGTAATTTGCATAACCCGTATTAACGGCTGGGCTTATCTTTTCTCGTCATATTCAATGGCTCGGTTTAAAAAGTCCACCAATGGTTTTGTTGTTTTAAAGCAGGAATTGATTTTTTCAAATGTATCATTAGATATTATTTTTTCATCTGTTATTTTTTCCGTCGTGTAAAAACCTTTCATTTTTAAAAATGTACTTGCTCGATTTGCTTCATCAAACTCTTTTGGTGTTCTGCTCAAAACGCCTGAATTGTTGATGCCACTCGGAAATGTTTCCTGAAATATTTGGTCATTTACGATAGATATCCACTCGTCAAAAGCATAATCTATTTCTTGCCTAATTTTTTTTAATTGCTCCGGCTGCGGATTGTAAACGCCACCACCCACAAAACAATTATCCGGTTCAATGTGCAGATAATAAAAAGCGGAAGGACTATTTTTTCCATTCTTGTTTAATACAATGTAATAATCTGTCTTGTACGGTGTTTTGTCCTTTGCAAATCGCAAGTCTCTATTCAGCCTTGTTACGCACTTTTTTGGGTCAAGGTATGCGTTTGAAATGGTCTTGTCTGTGTCCGATAGAGAAGTTATCAATTCTGCTGTCAACGTCAGAATATCGTTTTTAGCATTTTCATACGCTTTTCTGTTGTCGTCAAGCCACTCTTTTGAGTTGTTTAGTTTGAGGTCTTTTAGAAAACTCAGTGTGTTTTTATGTATCATTTTTAGATTTAAGTTAGTGAATTTATTTGCGTTATTGAATACTCAATATTATATTCCAAGCAATGGGCGGGTATTTTTTGGGGACAATGGATTTCCTCCCCGTTTTTTGACCAACCTACCCCATTAATCAAATAAACTCAGCGGCTCATCTTGCGGCGGTTTTGAAAAACCGTTCACGGTGCGTCCGCCGTATTTCCAAGCGTCGTCGTTTTCTTTTGCAAGAAGGGCAAATCATTTTTTCCATTTATAAACCTTGACCATATTTTTTCCAAGCCAACAAATACTTGACTGCCAATGATTTATGTTCGCCCCAGTCGTTTGAAATATCCGTTTCGTACTGCGGTAGTGGATTTGTTGTTCCAAAACGCAACTCATCAAATCGAAAAACACGTCGTTGGTGCTTTCGATATTGGGTGCCGGAATCGTATCGATTATTTTTTCGAGCATTGGGTCTCCCCTCAGTATATTGAGCGTTTGATCATTCATTTTTTATATTTTTTATAAGAAATGCGAATCTATGGTTGACGGCAGTCATTGCGCGTAAAAACAATAAAATCTAAACATCTAATGCCAAAAGGTTGTTTAAAAAGCGTTAATTAAAACGTTAAGCAATGCAAAAAATTTTTTTATACCTTTTACTGTGCGCCACGACAAGCGGTTACGCTCAAAATAAAGCAAACCCAGCGTGTGGCCCCGTAAAAGAAACGAATAAAACGAAAATAATGGAAAATAAAACCACCAAACATGGCAAAAACGTCCTTGGAACGGACTTGGAAATAGCGGGAACGGATCCCGTTACGGGCTATTATCGCGATGGCTTTTGCTCTTCGGGCGCCGATGACCGAGGCGTTCACGTGGTGGCAGCCGTGTTGACGGACGCGTTTTTGCAGTTTTCAAAATCCCGTGGCAACGACCTGATTACGCCTTTTCCGGCCTACGGTTTCCCAGGTTTGAAGGCAAATGACAAATGGTGTTTGTGCGCGAGCCGGTGGAAAGAAGCCTACGATGCCGGGGTTGCGCCACCCGTTATTTTGGCAGCAACGCACGAAAAAGCATTGGAATTTGCGACTTTGGAGCAGTTGCAATCCGTAAAATAGAAGCGATGACGACAAAGAAACAGCCGCAAAGCCGATCGGCGATGAGCACCACGTTACAAAATCGGCGATGAGCAACACGTTACAAAAGCCGCTGCTCCAAAAAACTTTGGTGCGATTCGACTTCCTCCCGTTTGTCAAAAACTTGGTACTCGTAAGTCGGTTTTTGCAGAAAAAAGATACTTTTCAAAAGGGCTTTAACGAGTTTATTGCCGACGTAGAACGTCACCCCTTTCAGGTGTTTTTCAAAAATCGGCTCCATCCTCTTTGACCAACCGGCAAATTTCATTTGAAACGAAAAAGGCACATTTTGGGCATTTACAAGGTCAAAAAGAACAATTCGCTCCTTTTCGTTGGCGTACGATTGCCTCATCGCAACGAGAAACTCGTTGAACTCCTCCTCCGTTGGCGGATGGTCTTTTATGGCAATAACGACCCGCGGGAAACCTTCAAAATCAATTTTTGCGTAGCTGTTCTCGTAATTCATTTATTTACTTATTATAAAATATCCACATTTTTCTTATAAAATTCCGCCTGCGTCAAAATCTTTTCCAACTCGTCGGGCGACATTTTATTCAATATTGGGTACATCATCCCGATGCGCGGATTTTTTGCCAATTTATCCCGGTGCCGGTCGTAAAAATCCCAGTACAGGCTGTTGAAAGGGCAGGCATTGTGTCCGTAGCGCAGTTTTTTATCGTAGTGGCAATTTTGGCAATAATCGCTCATTTTATCCACGTAATTCGCTGATCCGGCGTAGGGTTTTGTCCCCACGATGCCGCCATCCGCGTACTGACTCATGCCTCGCGTATTGGTAATTTCAACCCATTCAATGGCATCCATGTAAATACCGAGGTACCAAGCGTCAATTTTATCGGGATGCACGCCCAGCAAAAGGGAAAAAGCACCCGTCACCATCAGCCGTTGAATGTGGTGGGCGTAGGCTTTGTCCAGGGATTGGCCAATGGCATTTTTCAGGCAATTCATCTTCGTTTCACCCGTCCAAAACCACGCGGGAAGGTCGGCTTGGTGGTCGAAAAAATTGAGCGTGGCGTAGTTGGGCATGTGCGCCCAATAGATGCCCCGCATGTATTCCCGCCACCCGATGATTTGGCGGACAAAGCCTTCAATTTGGGCAATATCAATCGAATTTTGGTGTTTTTCCCAATATGTTACGCAACTTTTAACAACTTCAAGGGGCGAAATGAGTTTTATATTCATCGCAAAACTTAGTTTGGAATGAAATAAAAGCGTATCCCGTTGCGTCATCGCATCTTGATAGGTACCAAAATTGGCCAGGCGAATTTCAATGAAATGGTCGAGCAGCTGCAGCGCTTCTTCGCGGGTAGTTGTCCAATCAAAACGGTCGGCTTGCAGGTTGCCGATGGTTGCAATGTTCATTTTTTTGAGCAGGGAAACCATCGCTGAAACATCCCTGAAAAAGTGCAAAGGTTGCGGGACGGTGACGGTTTTATGCAGTTTTTGGCGGTTTTCAGCGTCAAAATTCCACCGATTACCCAGGGGAGTCTTGCCGTCGAAATCCACCAAAATTTGGTATTTCACCCGCATTTTACGGTAAAAAGTTTCCATTAAATAGGTCTTTTTACCTTTGAAAAGCGTGGCTAATTCGTCGCGCGTACTTAGAAAGTGTTCGGTATCAAACACCGTTGTTTTCACCCCTTCGTTGTTTTCAATTTTGCAAGCAAAATTTTTCAATAAAACATCCAAACGATACTCATCGGGCAGTTGATATTCAAACTGTTCGATGCCATTTTGTTGGATCAAATTCAACAGATTGCGTTCAAAACTTTGGGCATTATCGGCGTCGTCTAATTTAAAATATTTGACGCTGTATCCTTTATCTTCGAGGCTTTTTGAAAATGACCGCATGGCCAAAAAAAAGCCAATCACCTTTTGAATATGGTGTTTTACGTATTCCTGTTCGGCCTTTATCTCCATTAAAACGTAGAGGGTTTCACCGTCATTTTCCTGCAACCAAGCGTGGTTAATATTGAGTTGGTCGCCCAATATCAAGCGGAGTTTTGTGTACATAAAAGGCCAATAATTTCTTTTAAAACATCATTTTTGGGATAATTGTTTTTAAACCGTTTTTTTCTAAAAATACTAGGGTTGTTATAGCGGGCAATCCTATTAGTCATTTTCTTTCAAAAAATCAAAAATAGGATTCAAGTCACACACGTTTTGCGGCTTGGCGAAGGTGGCGATTTTTCACCATCCGCGGCGGCGGATTGATTCGGAGAACCAATGTTTGATTAACCACGACTTGTCCCGCCATAGCGGGAAATGTGCCTGCGGAGCACTGAACCGCCACTTTTGCCAAACCGCTGTTAGCGGATATACTAAAGTCGATATTAATTCTCCACAAAGTACATATCAATCATCCCTTTATTCTTCGCTTCAATTTCCCCTCTGTGTTCGCACTTGAATTTATCTTTCACCAACTTATAAGTACTTCCGCTGATGTTTACTTTACCAGGCTCACCGGATGATTCCATTCTGGAAGCAATATTTACCGTATCGCCCCAAATATCGTAAGCGAATTTTTTAATGCCTACAATTCCTGCAACTACA
>Ga0209181_10001514_pt1 | contig 40494 bp, 30 predicted proteins | sample MAT05_FD_187208 | JGI IMG/M metagenome (GOLD analysis project Ga0209181, IMG submission 187208) | Freshwater microbial communities from Lake Fryxell liftoff mats and glacier meltwater in Antarctica - MAT-05 (SPAdes) (version 2) | ecosystem: Environmental > Aquatic > Freshwater > Ice > Liftoff... | reverse complement strand
GTCAACCATTTTTTCATCAGACAACACTATTTTTCTGCGAATAGTGGGGCTATTTAAAGAAAAATAGGGGCCGTATGATGGAACAAAGGGTGGCATCAAATGACTAAGTTATTGGTGCCGCGTTCCTTAGGCTTTGACACGACCCACGTTCAGGGCAACTTCACGGGTGCATTTTGCGCCGATAGCAATATGTTTTTTCGGAGAAAAATATTCGGTTGGCTCGTGCTGGTATCGTCTTCTGTGGTTGCACAGCCGAATGTTCCTTTCAAAATGCTGGTGACTGCTGCTGACAGCGAGTCATTTGCACAGCTTACGCGTGACTTTTTACCGCATCCAGAAGCCATTGAACCAGGTACTTTCCTATTACTAGCCCCTGATACAGTACCAGTCGGGTCTATCGCGCGTCGTTTGATTCGGCACCTTCGCGACCGGTCTTATCTGGTCGCTTCGCTGGATACTTCCGGGCTGCCACCAGGTATTTGGCGGCTGTATCTCGGTCCGCCGATTCGATGGATTTCGCTCCGCCCGCTCTCTTTGGAAGATGAAAATTGGCTTGAAGCCGCCGGTTTTCGGGAAAAAAAATTTACGGGAAAGCCGTTGCGCTATGACTTGTTGCTGGCGCTGGAAAAAAACATTCTGGAGCAATTTGAAAACAACGGCTATCCTTTTGCGGCCGTTCGACTCGACAACATCCGGATGGATTCAACGGGGGGTGTATCGGCAGTGCTGGCCGTACAGCGCAATCGCTTTTTTACATTTAAACAGTTGAAAGTCAACGGTGATGTCAAATTGCCACCCGCTTATCTGCCCAACTACCTGGGTTTGCGGGCAGGGCAGCCTTATAGCCGCGCACAAGTACTGCGCCTGCGCGAGCAACTGCGCACCCTGCTTTTTGTAGAGCCAACGGGCAATCCTTCCGTCACGTTTGCGGGCAACGAGGCGACCGTGAATCTGTTTTTGCAAAAAAAACGCGCCAGTCGGTTCGACTTTATCATCGGTCTGCTGCCCCAGCCGGATGCGGCCGCAAGCGCCAACCGGTTGCTCCTCACCGGCTCGCTCAGCGCGGCTTTTATGAATGCGTTGAACCTCGGAGAGCGGCTGTCCGTCGAGCTGGAGCGCTTGCGCCCGGAAACGCAAAAACTGGATGTTCAGTCAGGATTGCCCTATCTGTTCGGCACCCCGTTCGGCGTCGAAGGGCGGCTCAATATTTTCAAACGCGACAGCACCTGGGTAGATGCGCAGGCGGATCTGGGTGTGCAGTATCTGTTTCAGGGCACGGACTTTATCAAGTTTTTTTGGGAGAATAAAAGTTCGACGCTTCAGAAAGTAGATACCGTAGCCGTGCGCAGCAGTCGCCGCTTGCCTGCCAATCTCGACCTGCGCCAAAACGGTTTCGGCATCGAGTCGTCGCTCAATCGCCTGGATTACCGCTTCAATCCACGTCGGGGCTGGGCGGCTGCGATCAAGGGTGTAGCAGGCTTCAACGCCGTGTTGCGCAACAACCAGATCGAAGCGCTACAAGACACAGCGTTCAACTTCGCCAGCCTGTATGATACGCTGGATGCGCGCTCCACCCGATTTCGGGTGGAATTAAAAACAGAGATTTACCTGCCTGTTTTTGTGCGGAGTACCCTCAAAATCAGTTTGCGCAGCGGCGGTATTTTTTCTGAAAAACCGGTGTATGCCAATGAGCAATACCGCCTGGGCGGCAACAAACTCCTGCGCGGTTTTGATGAGGAAAGTCTTTTCGCAACGCGCTGGGCAGTGGCGACCGCCGAATTTCGACTGCTGTTGGGACAAAATTCTTACCTCTCTGCCTTCACAGACTACGGTTATGTTGAAAATACAACCAATCGAACCCGCTTGTTCCTCCGTCCCTGGGGCTTAGGCGCCGGTTTGAATTTCGAAACGCAGGCGGGTATTTTCGGCATCAGCATTGCGGTTGGGCGACGGGATGCAGGCGAAACCATGGACTTGCGGGCCACCAAGTTTCACCTGGGGTACGTGAGTTTGTTTTGATAAGGAACGCGGCACCAATAACTTAGTCATTTTAGGTCAACCATTTTTTCATCAGACAACACTATTTTTCTGCGAATAGTGGGGCTATTTAAAGAAAAATAGAGGCCGTGTGATGGAACAAAGGGTGGCATCAAATGACTAAGTTATTGGTGCGGCGTTCCTAAGACGCAAGCGCCAAATTTTATTGGCGCGTTTTTGTGAATTTTACAAAATTCTGAGAAAGGCGACGCAACCCATTCGATGAAAGTTGCGTTTCAGTTAAATAGCCAGTGATGATTTTGAATGTCTTTCGTTAATGCTTATTAAACGAAAGATAATTTTGGGTCTACCGTGTGACCGTTACGAATTTTCGCTGTCTCTATAATGTCTTTGCAAGCGAGCAAGGATGAAAGATAATAAAGGAAGATTGTTTTCATTTGGTTTTTTGGGGTTAGCCGTCCCGCACGCAATGTGCGGGCGGCTTTTAAAGGCAAGTTCTCCGGAAGCGAAATTTTATTTCGCTCCGGTTTATCATACGAAAAGGAAGATTGTTTTCATTTGGTTTTTTGGGGTTAGCCGCCGGCACGCAATGTGTCGGCGGTTTTTTTATGCGGGTGCAGGAGGCGCATGATTTATTCCAAAGTTCAAAGTCTTCAGTCCTTAGTCCACAGGCATTAAATTATTGATCTGGGCATATTGCAACAACAGAATGGTTTTGCCGTCGCGGATCTCGCCGGACTTAACTTGTTCGAGGGCTTGGGAAAAGGGTATTTCCAATACTTCGATGTTTTCCTGTTCGTCGGCTTTTCCGCCGCCGTCGTTGATTTTGTGGTTGCTGGAATACGCCGCGACAAAAAAATGAACCACTTCTGTCACCGAACCCGGGCTCATATAGGCTTCAAAAACTTTCTGCACGTCCGTGATCTGATACCCTGTTTCCTCTTCGGTTTCCCGGAGGATGGCATCTTCAGCATTGTCCTGATCGAGCAAGCCCGCACAGGCTTCGATGAGTAAGCCGTCCGGATTGCCGTTCACATAAGTCGGCAGCCGGAATTGGCGCGTGAGAATGACAGTGCTGTGTTCGGGATTGTAGAGTAGGATCGTAGCACCGTTGCCCCGGTCGTATGCTTCACGGTGTTGGGTTTCCCAGGTGTCATCTTTGCGATGATACTCAAAGGTGTAGCGCCAGAGTTTGTACCAGTTGTCGGAGAGCAGTTTTTTTTCTAGGATGCGAACGCGCGGGTTGGTCATGAATGGATGAAATTAGGTGAGCGGCCTGAACGAACAAAGCAGGGCAAACGCGGCTTGCGTCGTGCCGGCATGAGTTGGAAGTAAGAATGGGCAATAAGATTGATACTCTCAAGCCTGCCGAAGCCACACAACCGATTTCTCTAAGCCCAAAATTTCCACCAGAACCGTTGCTTCGATGGAAAAAAGTGTGGATAGATGGTGGATATGATGGCAGGCTTACCGATTGCGTATTCATAGCTGACATAGGCAAAAGGGTCTTTTATCGGATCCGGGCGGTTCGAAATACGACCGGTCGCCGTACGCACGCTGCCGCCAAAAACCCGATCTCAAGCCAGATCAGTATCATCCGTGGAAATGCCAAAGGTGATGATGATCCCGGACTGAATTTGTTGCTGGGGGATTTAGGTGCAACCATCCTGTTGACAGTTGATTTGATATTTTGCCGGTAGGATTTCCGAACAAGCCCCCTTAAACCCCGTTGTAGCCCTCATGCAACACAAACTCATCTACATCTACGATGCGCTCTGCGGCTGGTGTTACGGCTTCAGTCCCGTGATGCAGCGCATCCACGAAAAATACGCAGGTCGCCTTGATTTTGAAGTACTGTCAGGTGGCATGATCATGGGCCTGCGGGCTGGGCCGATTGGGGAAGTAGCCGCGTACATTGAAAAGGCTTATCCCGACGTGGAACGTGCTACAGGCATCCAGTTTGGAGAGGATTTCATTAGGAACATCCTCCAGCCCGGCACCGCTATTTTTTCATCCGAAATGCCAGGCATCGCCATGACGGTGTTCCGTAAACACCGGCCGGAGCAGGTAATACAGTTTGCACATGCCCTGCAAAATGCCCTGTACATGGATGGAACAGAATTGAGCGTCATCAAAAATTATGCGCCGCTGGCCGGACAGTTTGGTTTGTCGGCCGCCGATTTTATGCGCCAGATGGAGGAGGAAGAAAACCGCTACGAAACCCTGATAGAGTTCCAGACCGTCGCGAATTGGGGCGTGAACGGCTATCCGACGGTGCTCCTTAAACCCGCGCACGACCACCAGCATTACATGATCGCAAGAGGTTATACGCCATTGGAGCAGATCAACGCAGTGATCGGGAAGATACTGCCAGATTTGGCTTGAAGACAAGGATAGCTGCTCGTTGCTGCATCCAGCGCTGGACGCAGCATGAGCAGCTATATTTACCGCAACAAAGTCACATCCCCCGATCTTCTGACGGCGCCAAGCCGCTCTGTTTTGAATTCAAATTGCCATGCATAGACATCGGACGAGGCTGGCTTCCCACCATTTTCAGTGCCATTCCACCGGCCATCGGGTTGGCGCGTTTCAAAAATGAGTCCTCCCCAGCGGTCATATATCCGGAAATTAAAATCGAGCAGCGCCAAGCAGGTTGCCCCAAACGGACCGAAGTCGTCATTTAACCCGTCGTTGTTGGGGGTAAATATATTGGCCAAGTAAAATTCACAATCTCCAGGGCACTCAGGAATGGATATTGTGATGGAGTCGGCGGCCGTGCCACAGGCGTTTTCAGTGGTCAGGGTATAGAAGCCTGCATCCTTGACTGTGAGGAGGTTGCTTGTGTCGCCCGTTGACCAACGGATGGTCACTTCGGGTTCAGCAAGAGATTGTAGCGCGATGGTACCGGTTTCACAATACTGGCCGATATCTGTTAAAATTTGGGCCTGGGGAAATTCTTTGACAGCTACACGGATAGAATCCGACAGTAGAAAACATGCTTGTTCGGCTCTTACCGTGACAGTATAAAGACCTGAACTGGAGACGCTGATCGAAGGGGTCGTTTGTCCCGTGCTCCAGGTGTATGTTTCTGCACCAGATACAAAAGCATTGACTATCAATTGTGCAGATGTACACAAAGTGGTGTCTGCCCCAATTTTCCCAAGCACCTACAGAAAAGACAACCCGTTGATCGTCGAGCGCGATGACCCGGTTGATTTGCAAGTTGTAATCGGCATTTTGAATGTCAAAACTGAGTGATCGGACAAAATTGCCCGCCCCGTCGGTCTCTAATAGCAATCCATCTTGGTTAAAGGCTAGGTTTTCGTTCACCCACCCGCTCACCACAATATGGCCGTTGGGCAGAGTGCACAGATCAAGTCCTTTTTCCTTGGCTCCGAAACCACCGCCATTGTACCCATATTGTTTGGCCCAAAGTAAGGTGCCATTCGCATCGGTTTTTAATAAAAAGATGTTGTCGTTGTCGCTGAAAGATTGGTTTACGGTCCCGGAAACCAATAAACTGCCATCTGGCAATGCCAAGAGTCCGCCCAAAGCAGCATCAGCATTGTTATTCAGCGAGAAACGGTATTGCTTTTCCCAAACCGAGCTCCCGTCGGGGTTTATCTTTGCGATAAAAAGATCGTTGCGCCCGTCGTTCAAGGCGAAATTACCCGCTGCGCCCGCGATCACCGCCTTGTTGTCTGGTGAAATGGCCGTTGCCACGCGACCGATATTCTCAGACTGTATATCACCAGCCTCTCCGAAACCTTTAGACCAAGCGATACTGCCATCCGGCTGGAGCTTTAACAAGGCCTTGTTTTGCACACCGTCCAATGCTGCCATGCCTAGCAACCACGCGTTCTCAGAGGCCCACCAACTCGCCCGCCCGTCTCCCAGAGAGCGCCCTGTTAATCGGTAATCGTAGCTTTGTAAAATACCTTTGTTCAGACCGATCTGGGTGAAGTTCAGGAAACCGCCCGTGAATAAATTAGGGCCTGCTACGAAGCTCAGCACGGCAATTTCACTGGCGTTTTGTTGATCGAGGTCTATGCCTGGGCTGATGCGGTTGGGGACAAGCGCCCGTTGAAATTGCTGGGACGATACCGTCCCTTGAAAAAGGATAAAAGCAATAAGTGTGAGGAAGGGTGTGCGCATGGGTTGTAAAATTTGAGCATGCAGAACCGAAGGCAGGCGGTTTGGTTTGCATTCAGACCAGACATCTCGAAAAATGTCGAAAATGGCATTTCGGGTTTCAAAAATTGACGAATATCGGGGGGCGAGGCAAAATGTAGGGTTACACCAGTCCCAATTTGATGATTTTTTCCGACAGCATCTGCTTCTCTTTCGCCAAGAAAGCCAACCGGTAAGCGGCTTCGTAGGCCATTCGCGCTTTTTCTTCCCGCCCCATTTTTTGATAGAAATCGCCTAAAGCAGTAAGGTAAAAATGGTTATTTTGCAAGCCTTCGATGGCCAGCAGGGCATCCAACCCGGCTTGCGGGCCGTTGGCATAACCCAGCGCAATGGCCCGGTTGAATGCGATGACGGGCGTTGGGCGACTTTGCCAAAGCAACTGGTAAAGATAAAAGATAGCCTGCCAATTGGTTTCTTCCAGACTCGGAGCCTGCGCGTGATAAGAAGCAATGGCTGCCTCAAGGTGGTATTCGCTGACTTCGCCGCCTGTTGCACTCTGTGTCAGATGCGCGAATCCGCGAGCAATCAGCGAATGATCCCACTGACTGCGGTTTTGATTTTCCAACAAGACAATTTGTCCGCCTGCATCCAGCCTTGCGTTGAAACGGGAGGCTTGAAAACAAAGGAGGGACAACAAGGCGTGGGTTTTTGGCAACCCCGCTACCGGATGACGGGTGAGCAAATTCGCCAGTCGCAGCGCCTCGTCGCATAAATCCAGGCGGATCATCTCATCGCTCGAAGTAGAGTGATAACCTTCGCTAAACAGCAGATAAATTGCTTTTAGGATGCCATCGAGGCGCAAGGGCAACTCAACGCCCAGTGGGACTTCCAGCAGAATGCCCTCCTGACGGATTTTTTCGCGGGTGCGATAGAGGCGTTTTTCGATGGCATCCTTGCCGGTGAGGAAAGCAGCAGCGATTTCAGTCACGCTGAGTCCGCACAAGGTTTTGAGGATCAACGCGATCTGGCCTTCGGATGTGAGGTCGGGATGGCAACAGGCGAACAACATCCGAAGTTGGCTATCTTCGATTTCATCGTCGAGAAACAGGGCGTCCAATTGTGTGTCGGCAGGATCATCCCCCCCATTTTGCGCCAGGTGTGGTACTATTTTGTCGTGCCAAGTGCGATGGCGACGCAAATGGTCGAGCGCGCGGTTTTTGGCAGTCCGATAAAGCCAGGCTTTGGGGTTGTCGGGCACGTTCAGCTTCCAGGTGCTCAATGCGGACAACAGTGTTTCCTGTACGATGTCCTGAGCGGTTTCTATGTTGGGAAGTCCGAACAATTTGGTCAATACGGCGACCATCTTTCCCGCTTCGCGGCGGAAAAGATGGTCAACCAATTGATGGGGATCGTCTTGCCGGGTCATAGCCCGCAAAGTTCAGCTAAAATTCTGCACCTGGCGCACCTCCACACGGCCCTCTGACTCAAAAACCGGGCAGCCTTTGGCGGCTTCCACCGCCTCTTCGAGGCTGTCGGCGTGCATCATCAGGTATCCGCCCACAATTTCCTTGCTTTCTATGAATGGGCCGTCCGTAATGAGGTGCTTGGAACCGTTCACGACTTGGCCAGTCGGGTAAAGCCCCTCGCTGCTCACGAGTTTGCCCTGCGCGGCAATGCCAACGATCCAGTTATTCCACTTCTGGATTTCGGCCTGCATTTGTTCGGGAGAGAGGTTCTGAAAAGCGTCTTCATTGGGGATTCCGCTGCGGAAAAAAAGCATGTACTTGTCCATGTCGTGTGGTGTTTGAAAAGTTGAGAAAGGTGGTTGTATTAATTTTCGTATTGAAGACGAACGGGCTTTTCAAAACCGGACAAAGCGAAAATTTTTTTTAAATTATTTTTCTCAGAACATTTACAAATTATCGTACCATACAAAGGATGTCTTACCGCCAAGTTCACAAAGAACGCTAAGGGCTTTCAAATCAATTATTTGCGTTCTTAGCGTTCTTGGCGTTCTTGACGGTTAATCTAATTTATCCTTCACCGATTCTCAGGCGCGAGCCACCGTTTATCTGCATAGAAATTTCCAAACGGAATCATCGATATCAACAGCAAGAGGCCTGTTTTGGCAGCGCCCCAACGGTACTCGATCTTCGTTAAAAAGACGTATAATACATAGGCCACAAACAACAGCCCATGCACCATACCGACCGACCGCACGGCTTGCGGCTGTTCAAAAAAATATTTGAGCGGCATGGCGATAAACAGCAAAACCAAGTAGGAGATGCCTTCTATGAAAGCAATCAGGCGCAAGCGGCCCAGGGTAGTACTTAAAAATTTGAGCATGATATAGTCAGTTTAGGAACGGGCAAATAATAACTTGTAAATTTGATATGCTTTCTTTTCACCCAGATGACCCATCTTTTTGATTAAATAGCCCCACTATTCGCTCAAAAAGATAGCCCATCTGAGCAAAAACCAATCTATCTGAAACTTACAAGTTATTATTTGCCCGTTCCTTAGAAAGGTTTGAGGCGGTTGGATGGTTAGAAAAATATGGACGATCGGTCGTTTGGCCCTTGAGTTATATATGTTGTTGGGGATTCGTGCGCCTTTGAGCAGCCATGTTCTATTGTTTTTTACCCCAATTGAAAAATGGCAGTACCCGCCGTCCGGATCGGTTGATGAATCCGATCTGGATGCCTTCCAGTTCGTTGGCCGAGTTGATGAGTCCAATTTGGATGCCCCGCACTTTTCGTGCGCGATTAGAAATGCCCGCAACCTGAAAACCATCCAGTGAATCCGTCACATTGACCAAACCTGCTGCTTGCAGCCCGCTGATCTGCCGGGCATGATTCACGATCCCGCCCACCTGTACCGATACCGTGCAACCCGGCGCCTGATTCATGATCCCGCCGACCTGTACGGATAGCCCGCCGTTGGTTTGGCCGAGGAAATTGGCGATTCCACCGACCTGAACGGCCAAATCATCCGTCCGATGCGCCACGTTCACGATTCCGCCGACCTGTACGCCACGCAAGGTATCGCCGGTGTGGTTGTAAATTCCCCCTATTTGTATGCCGTCGGTATTGCCGCGCAATTCGTTGAATATGCCGCCGACTTGAAGGCCCGTCATGTTTTTTCGGGTAAAATTGCCAATGCCACCGACTTCCAGTTTGCGGCTCCCCATGGAAGAACCGGCCAGAATATTGAGCGACCAATCATTCACAACTTTGCCGCTAAGGGTGTGGTTGGTGCCTAGTTTCGGCAAAAAAGATACCTGATAGCGGCGATGCAGCGAGTCCGGCACGTTGACCGCATTCCATTTTTCGAGCGAGGCTTTGAAAAACTTCTCCGCCCACCCGGCGGCGATTTGCATGTTTTCTTCCAGGGTAAGCGTATGGGTAACCAGTGCGGTATTGACCTGCAAATCAACTTTTTGAAATCGCGGACTATCCGTTGTGACGGAAAAGATGGTGTCGCGGTAGTTCAGGCGGGCGATGGCGACCTGGGTGCTTTTTTTCACCCGCAATTCGTAGTAGCCGTTGGAGTCGGTGGTGGTGGCGCGAAGGGTGCGGCGATCATAGACGGTCGCATTCGTGATGCGTTGGCCGGTGGCTGGGTCTTTGATGTAGCCGCTGAGTTGGTCTGCCGGTTTTTTGCGTTTTTTCAGGATCAGGTAATTACCATTGGGCTTAAACTCATATCCTTCACCGAGGAGTTCGAAGAGCGTTTCGCGCACCGTCCAGTCATTGGCGACGAGGGAAATTTTTTTTCCGGCATCCACCAGATTGGCGTTGTACGACCATTCAAAACCTGCTTTTTGAGCCACCGCTGCCAAGGCTTCTTTTAAAGGTGTTTGTTGGAAACGCACGTCAATGTGGCGCTCCAATACCTCGGCAGCGCTCACGTGAACGCAGCAAGAAACGATCAGGCAGAATGTTTTGAAAATTCGGTTCATGTTGTTTGCGGTGTAAACGAGGAGGAGGCGATTCACGGATGTACGGTTATTCGCCACTGCACCCTGCACCGTCCAATACCACCTTCCCGTTGCTGCGCTCTATGGTTAGATCAAATGACAAAGCGATGATGTTCAGAACTTCATCCAGTGCGAGGTTATCGAAAGGGGCAGTGAGCGGGCAATTTTCCAACGCCTTGTTTTTCAATGAAATATCTATGTCGTACACATCGCTCAATTGTTGCACCACTTCCCGGAGCGGGACGCCGTCAAAAACAAAGCGGCGGTTTTTATAAGCCAATACATTCGGATCGGCCTGGGTCAGGCGGGTAATTTTACCGGTTGTATTTTCATACACGGCCTGCTGGCCGGCGGTGAGCAATTCCGTCTGGGTGGCCGTTCGGAGCCGCACTTTCCCAGTGTTTACCGTCACCGTCACGTTGTTCAAATCGGAATGGCCGTCTACATTGAACGCTGTACCCATCACCTGCACTTCCAAGGATCCCACTTCCACTACGAAGGCCCGGGTCGTATCGTGCGCGACCTGAAAATACGCCTCCCCGGAAAGGCGCATCCGGCGCTCTTTGCGGTTGAAATTTTCTGCGATCCGGAGGCCGGAGTTGCGGTTGAGCACGACGACCGATCCGTCGGTGAGGGTATCGGTGAGGGTCGTATCGGTCGCCGCAATCTGAAGTGGTTGGCTGGGTTGCGGCGTTCGGAAAAACCAGACTGCCGCGACGACCAACACCAGCACGGCGGCCGCTGCCTGCATCCAGAATCGCATCGGAACTATACGCGCCCTCGGGATGGGGCTTTCCTGGATTTGCGCCTTTACTTTTCGCAGCGCAGTTTCCATATCCACCACACGCGTCGGCTGAGCGCGTGCCTTCGGTACTTGCTGCCAGAGCTGCTGCAAGCCGTCAAAATATTCCTGGTTTGCCTCCGATTCGCGGAGCCAGGTTTCGACGGTCCGGGCTTCGTCCGGCTCGGCTTCGCCCGCCAATTGTTTGGCGAGCAGTTCATCTATGTCAATGTAGTCCATAAAATGTGCGTGTTTGGTGTTTCGGTGTGCGTGTTTCGGGCAGAAATTTTCAGAAAAATGGAAAAAGCGAGTGCGAGTCAGGCTTTATCACCAGTCCATTTATTCAAAGGTTTTTGGATGGTATTCCTCAATCCCCAGTAACCTCACATCGACCACATTGACCACATGATTACAAGATTTAAATAATCTGCCAACTCCATGCGCATGAGCCGGAGGGCTTTGCCCATTTGGCTTTCCACGGTTTTGATGGAAATACCGAGTTGATCGGCGATTTCCCGATATTTCAGTTCCTCAAAGCGGCTCAGTTCAAACACCCGCCGGCACTCCGTTGGCAGGGTCGCCAGCGCTTTTTGGATCCGTTCGCCGAGTTCCGTTTCGGCGCCAGGCTGAGGGTCGTGGGCGCGTTCCAATTGTTCGGCGTTGTGTACTTTATACTGCTCCCGGATGCGGGCATCGCGCATCCGGTTGAGGCAGCGATTGTGCACCATTTTGTACAGGTAGGCTTTCACCGACCACTGTACGTCGAGTGCGGCGCGTTGCTCCCAGAATTTTACAAACACTTGTTGCACGATGTCCTCCGCTTCATCCATATCTCCGCCGGTCATCGGACAGGCATAGTGACACAAGGGCGTGTAATAGGCGCGAAACAGGGTATCGAAAGCCGATTCATCGCCCCGCTGCATGGCTTGAAGCAGGGAACTGGCGTCGCTTTTTTCCAGAATGGGGACAGCGTTGTTGACAGACACTTGAAAATACGGTTGGCCCTGACGGTGAGGGCGGATTTTTTTAAAACAGAAACACGGCAAGAATGGGACACGGATTAAACGGATCGGACGGATAAACACGGATTTAGAAAAAATCCGTCCCAATCGGTTTGATCGGTTTGATCCGTGTCCCATTCTTGTCGTATGGTTAGCCTCGCAACAACTCTAAGGAACGGTGCTGGAATAAAGGTCCTAATGAGTGAATCTGGCTGGGCTGGGGTAAAAAATTTCTTTCGGGGCATCAGGGTAAGGCTTGCACCGTGTGTCTCAGCCCAAATTTTGAAAGCAAAGACACACAACAAAAACGAATTACTCATGCAACACCTATTAAAAATTCTCACCCTCCTTTTTCTGCACCATTCTTTCTTCCCGTCGCTTTTGTCGGCCCAAAATTACACCCAAACCGTGAAAGGCACTATACTGGATAAAGGGGTAAAAACGCCGCTCATCGGAGCGACCGTTGTCCTGGTCCCCGTCGCCAATAGCACTGAAACGGCACTGGGTGCGGTCACCGATCTGGACGGGCACTTTCGAATCGCCCATGCACCGGTAGGAAAAATCGCGCTGAAAGTGACTTATCTGGGCTACAAAGAAGCCATTTTGAACAATATTACGGTCAATTCAGGCAAAGAAGTGGATTTGACCATCGAGATGGAAGAAGAGGTGCTGAGTGCTGGCGAAGTGGTCATCACGGCCAAAGTGGAAAAACAAAAAGCCCTCAACGAACTCGCTACAGTAAGCGCCCGAACCTTTTCAGTGGAAGAAACCCAGCGTTTCGCGGCAGCAGTCAACGATCCGGCGCGCATGGCGTCTTCTTACGCCGGGGTTGTGATGCGCGACGATGGCAACAACCACATTGTCATCCGCGGCAACGCGCCCAATGGACTTTTGTGGCGCATGGAAGGGGTGGACATACCCAATCCCAACCACTTTTCCAATGTCGGGTCGTCGGGTGGCGGCATCTCGATCCTGAGTGCCCAGGTGCTCACCAATTCCGATTTTATGACCGGGGCTTTTGCCGCTGAATATGGCAACGCATTGTCGGGTGTATTTGATTTAAAACTCCGGAAAGGCAATCCCGACAAATACGAATACACACTTCAGGCAGGCGTACTCGGCCTCGACGCGGCTGCGGAAGGCCCGATGCGCATAGGTCGCCAATCCGGTTCATTTTTGGTCAACTACCGCTATTCGACACTTTCGTTGCTTTCAAAAATGGGGGTTGAAATCGGCGATGCCAGTACCAATTTTCAGGATATCTCTTTCAATCTGTGGATGCCGGCCGGGAAGGCTGGTACGTTTACCATGTTTGGCCTGGGCGGACTGAGCACGCAAAAAGCCTCGGGTGTGGCCGACTCACTGCGCTGGGAAGAGGATTTGAATAAAAAATACAGCTTCAACTTTCTGGCGAATACGGGTGTGGTCGGCATCACGCACAGCAAAGCCTGGGAGCGCACCTTCCTGAAAACGGTCGTATCGGCATCCAATACGGAGAATGGTTATCAGGAAGATGAATTCCAGCCCAATTACGATCTCCGCCGCAATTACGACCAGCGCCATCGCCAGATGAAATATACGGTGTCGTCGGTGCTCAACCATAAATTCAACGCTCGTCACTTCCTGCGCACCGGAGCGTATGTCAATTTGCTGGATTTCAATTTCCGCCAGTCCGAATGGGATGACACGCAGGAATATTTGCAGCAGCAAGTGCGCACAAAGGGGCAAACCCAGACAGTGAACGCTTTTGCACAATGGCAATTCCGCGCCACCAGGCGGCTTACGCTGAACGCCGGACTGCATTCCTTTTCTTTTCTGCTCAACCAAAAACACTCCATTGAGCCGCGCGCCGGGTTGAAATATGCCTTCACCGGGCGGAACTCGATCAGTCTTGGCTATGGCCTGCATTCCCAGATGCAGCCCCTCGGCGTTTACTTTGCGGAAACCGAAAACGGCCAGGCAAATCCCAACCGGGATCTGGATCTGACCAAATCCCATCACATCGTGCTTTCCTACGACCAGTCGCTGCGCGGCAATTTGCACTTGAAAACCGAGGCTTATTACCAGGATTTGTACCATGTGCCGGTGAGCGGCGGACAAGCCACTTCGTATTCCATGCTCAACAGCATTGACGGATTTGAATCGCAACCGCTGGTCAATGAAGGGCGTGGCCGCAACTACGGCTTCGAACTCACCTTCGAAAAATTCCTGACCCGGGGCTTGTACTTCCTGCTGTCATCGTCGGTGTATGAGTCGAAATACCAGGGCTCCGATGGTGTTTGGCGCAACACACGTTACAACGGCAACTATGCCACCACCTTCACGGCTGGAAAAGAATGGAACTGGAATAAGGGACGAAAAAACCGCACGGTTGGCTTCAACCTGAAACTGGTGCATGCTGGTGGGTTCCACGATACGCCGGTGGATCTTGCCGCCAGCCGGGCTGAAGGCAGCACCGTCCGCGACAACAGCCGCGCGTTCGAAGAGCAGATGCCCGACTATTTCCGGCTCGACGTAGGCGCCCGCCTCAAACGCAACTACGCGCACCTGACCACCACCGTCGGCCTCGACATCCAGAATACGACGAATCGTCAGAATGTGCTCAACCGCTACTATGACGCGCAGGATTTCATGGTGAAATACAACCGCCAGACGGGATTGATTCCGGTGTTGTTTTACCGGGTGGAGTTTTAGTAGCCCGGAAGTCTGTTCCGGGATGTTACACTTGACATTCTGGAACAGACTTCCAGTATTCGGCCCAGATAGAAGCGGAAAATTTTTTGACCGAAAAAGAATGGCTGCTCGAGCGGATTTGACTTATTATTCAATCCGCATCAATTCCTCCTTGTCGCGGCGCTCCCGTTCCTCCAATTCCCGCTCCCGTTTGCGCTGCACATACGCTGACACCCTGATACTGACTTCGTATAAAAAAAGCAAAGGAATAGACACCAATACTTGCGACACCACATCGGGCGGCGTGATGACTGCTGCGACGATGACAATCGCTACGATCGCGTGGCGACGGTAGGCGCGCAATGTCTGGGCGCCGAGTAGCCCTATATTGGTGAAAAAATAGGCTGCCACGGGCATTTCGAAGATTAGTCCGGTAGGGATCGTGAACATCGTCATGTAGGTCACATACGAATCCAGCGTGGGAGATACCTCCAGGCCCTCCATGGTATAACCCCCTAAAAAACTGATGGAAAACGGGGCAATCACCAGGAATCCGAACGAAACCCCCAAAAGAAACAGGCCTGTACAAATGAACACCAGGCCGCGCACAGCCCGTTGTTCGGTTTCGAGCAATCCCGGTCGGACGAATTTCCAGAATTCCCAGAAAATGATCGGGAAAGCACCGATTACACCCAGCCAGAACGCCACATAAATCTGCTGCATGAGCAATTCGCCCAATTCTCGGGTGATTACTTTGAACACGGGCGGTTTGAAACACATCTTATCGCCCAATCCCATCGAATTGGAAGCCCAGCAAATGGCCCGGTACGTAGGGAAATCCGGGTTGCGCGGTCCAAAAATCCACCGTTCAAAAATCCAGTTGATATTCCAGAAAGCAGCCATCGCTATCACCACGATAGCCATTACAGACCGCAGGATGTGTTTGCGCAATTCATTGATATGGTCGAAAAAACTCATCTCGCCCCGTTCCCCCTGGTAGCGTTCATTTTCGTGTAATTGATCTAGTGGCATGCCGGTTACTGGTTCTTAGTTCTTTGTTGCTGGTTCTTAGTTCTTAGTTCTTAGTTCTTGGTTGCTGGTTCTTGGTTCTTAGTGAAACAACACATTATCTTACGATCCTTGTGAATCACTGATAACCAAGAACTAAGAACTAAGAACTAAGAACTAAGAACCAACTTAGACTTCGCAAAGGTAAGAGGTTAGCTTGCAGGCGAAGAAAAACTTCACTTATCGAAAGCGGACCCTCGGATCTGCCCAGGCATACAGAATATCGGCGATCAGGTTACTGACGATGGTGAACATTGAGGCGAACATCAGCAACGCAAACAGCACCGGATGGTTGTTGTCAGCGAACGATCCTTGCACCAACTGTCCGATCCCGCTAAAGTTAAATAACAATTCCACAATCACGGATCCGGCGAATATCCCTGGAAACACACTGCCAAATACTGTGATGATGGGAAACAAAGCATTGCGAAAAGCATGTCGCCAATATACGGTCTGCTCATCCAGCCCTTTCGCGCGCGCAGTTCGAATATAATCCTGCCGGAGTGTGTCGAGCATGCCGCCCCGCATCTGGAACGCCAATACGGCCAGTGTGTGGAGCGTCAACGTGAGCAAGGGTAGAATGAAAGAGGAAAAATGTTGAAAAAACCAACTTATAAACGATTGCTGTGTCGGAACCCGCCACGAAGGGGTGTTGGGTATTCCGAATACCAGAATCAGCAACATCCCGAGCCAGAATGCTGGCATGGCATACAACAGCAACAGCAGGCGTTGCCCCCATCGGTCCAGCACTCCATTCTTCCAGCGCGCCATATATACCCCTAACGGGATCGCCAGCAAATAGGCCAGCACCAATGCCAACCCATTGATTGTCAAAGTTGTGAGTAACGGTTCCTTGATTTTTTGGGCCACTGGAAAATCTTGTTTGTCCAGGCCCAAATTACCTGTGACAAAGCCACTGAGCCATTCATGGTATTGATTGTTCAGGCCGTGCCAATAAAAAGCCGGGCGGCGCATGCGCTCCGGATGAAGTTCAGATTGGAGCGACAGAGCGGCTTTCTCCAATGCGTCCAGGGTCGGGTCGAGTGAAGGATGAGCAGGAAAGGTCGGGCGTATGGTCGCGAGATCGTGGAGAGGGGCGGCGATCTTTTCCAAACGGTCCGCCTTGTAAATTTGATCCACCACATTGCGGAGCGCAAATAACTGGGGAAAGGTATCGGGCAGGCTCACGATCGCCATTTGGGTTTGGCGGATGGCCTGATGGAGGCGCTGCACGGTTGGCCAATTGCCTGTGACCGCAATGAGGCGTACCATTTTTTCCCGCTCGCTGGACAGCCAAATGCGGTACAGGGTATCGGGGTAAGCGGTAGTGGTCAGGGAGAAATAAAAAACTGGCTTATCCAGATGCAGGCTTTCCGCAGCCTGCCGGATCGCTTGATCGCGGTAAGTAAAATTATTTTTGGCACTCTCGGATCGTTGCGCGGCTTCTTCGAGTTTGTCCTCCCGTACAGAGGAACACTTGCCAAGACCAAAAATGATCAGCGATACCAGCAGCAACGTTGGTACGGCAATCAAAATCCTTTGAATCAAATACTTCACCACTAGACCCTGTATTAATTTAAAAAATAGCGATGCATCATTTACTTTGCAAAAGTACAAAGTGCCAGGTCTTGAAAATTTCCGCGTTCCGTCCGAGAAAATTATTCCACCCAGCCGGCTTTGTGCGAAGGTGAAAAAAAAGGGTCGTACGCTGTAAAAAAACTAGCCCGGTTGGCATAAAATCAATTGCAAATCTCGAAAAACAGGACGTTGGGAGGCATAACTTTACAGTAGTTTATCAAATACCCCATGCCATGCGTGAATCCTTCCTACATTTCCTCTGGCGTTGGCGGCGCTTCGATGTGCAAGACCTGACCACCACCGAGGGCCAGACCCTGGAAATTATGCATCCCGGCGAGTGGAATACCCACGCTGGCCCCGATTTTTTCAATGCCCGTCTCCGCATTGGCGACACCATTTGGGCTGGTAACGTGGAAATACATCTCCATGCTTCCGAATGGCTCGTTCACCAGCACTCTGCCGACCGCGCCTATGATAACGTGGTGTTGCATGTCGTGCTGGAAGAAGACGAGCCTATCCGACGCGCTGATGGGGAACGCATCGCTTGCCTGCAATTGCGAGATCGGATACCACCCAAAATTTTAGAAAATTACCAACGGCTCGATCAGGAGCGAGCCTGGATTCCCTGCCAAAATTTTTTCCTGCACACCCCTGAGATTGTGCGTCTCAACTGGTTTGACCGGATATTGGTGGAACGGCTGGAAGAGAAAACGGCGGCAGTCGCTTCAACGCTGGAATTGACGGGCAACCACTGGGAAGAAGCCTTTTACAGGATATTGGCCCGCAACTTCGGGTTAAAAGTCAATGGGGAACCATTTGAGGCACTGGCCCGCTCATTGCCCCTGCTTACGTTGGCCAGGCATAAAAACAGTTTGACCCAGTTGGAAGCATTGTTGTTCGGGCAGGCAGGTATGTTGGAGGCAGCATTCGAAGATCCTCACCCCAAGCTGCTTCAGCGCGAGTATCGCCACCTGGTGCACAAATATCAACTCGTGCCGATCACAGCCAGTCAATGGAAATTTCTACGGTTGCGACCCCCCAATTTCCCGACGGTTCGGATTGCGCAGTTTGCCGCATTGGTGCATCAGTCTGCCCACTTGTTTTCCAAAATATTGGAAGCCAATACGTTGCGTTCACTCGAAAATCTGTTTGACGTAGAGCCCTGTCCATATTGGTGCGATCGGTTTCAATTTGATAAACCTTCGGTCCGCCGTCCGAAGAGGCTGGGCCGCGATTTTATCCACCTGCTGGTAATCAATACGGTCGTGCCCTTCCTTTTTTTTTACGGCCAACAAAAAGGTCGTGAAGACCTTCAAAAACGAGCTATCTGCCTGCTCGAAGAGCTCCCGCCCGAAACCAACACCCTTGTGGACGGCTGGGCGACCCTTGGCGTCTCTGCACGAAATGCTTATCAAACGCAGGCGCTCATTCACCTCAAGACACGCTATTGCGACTCGAAGCGCTGTCTCGAATGTGCAGTAGGGAATGCGATTTTGAAGTAAATGTAGCGGCTCCTTTAGGTGCCGCAAGTGACATGCGGCACCTAAAGGAGCCGCTACAGGGCATCCAAAATTACTACACACGCCATCTGAATTTCTTCTTTCGAAATAATCAATGGCGGTGCAATCCGCAAACTCTGGTCGTTGAACAAGAACCAGTCTGTGATCACCCCGTGTGCAATACAATGCCGGATAGCCGCTTGGACACGTTCTGCATCCCCCAAATCCACCGCAAGCCACAGCCCTGCACTGCGCAGGTCCTGAATGGCTGGATGCACAAGCAGGCTGCGAAAAAGCGCTTCTTTTTCAGGTACTTGCGCCAATAAATCACCTTCCAATAAAATTTCCAGTGTGGCCAAACCAGCCGCTGCACATACCGGATGACCTCCGAAAGTAGTGATGTGGCCTAATACCGGATCGTGCGTGAGTGTTTGCATCACCTCGTACCGGGCAATGAATGCGCCCAGCGGCATTCCGCCGCCAAAACCCTTGGCAAGCAGCAGGATGTCCGGTGTGATGCCATAATGCTCGAATGCAAAAAGCCGCCCGGTGCGCCCAAACCCGGCTTGGATTTCGTCCAATATCAGCAAAGCCCCTGTATCGTTGCAACGTTGACGGAGGGCATGAAGCCATTCGGCACGAGGCAGGCGCAGGCCGGCTTCGCCTTGCACCGTTTCCACAATGACGGCTGCTGTATGGCGGTCAATTTTTTCCAAATCTCCGTCGCTGTTGAAGTCTATATGCCGAATGCCCGGCAATAAGGGCTGAAATGCCTGTGTAAAATAGTCAGGCGACATCAGGCTGGCTGCGCCCTGGGTGCTGCCGTGATAGGCTTGGCGACAGGCAATGAAATTGGGCCGGCCAGTGTACCGTTTGGCGAGTTTCATCGCGCCCTCTGTGGCTTCGGTACCCGAATTGGTAAAATACACCGAGTCCAGCCCGGGCAGGTGGTCGGCCAGCATTTGGGCGAAACGCACCTGGGGAGCCAGCACGAACTCGCCATACACCAGGGTATGCCAATAGGAATCAAGTTGCTGCTGGACGGCGGCTTGTACACGCGGGTGGCGGTGGCCTAGCACACTGGGGCCTATGCCCGAGATCAGGTCCAGATATTTTTTTCCTGCGCGGTCGAACAGATAACATCCCTCTGCGCGCTCGATTTCAAGTCCCAGGGGAGATGGGGAAGTCTGCGCAACATGGCGCAGGAAAAATTTCTTCGTTTCGTCGGTTTCGATCTTCGTCATTGGCCAATTTGCCATTGGTGCTGGCATTCTAGATAATGCGTTTTTACCTTTTTTTACACTTCTTAAAAGTCTTTTATCCGGGCTTCAATGCCTTTGACTGCAATTTTGCTTTTAATTGGCAGCTGCCATTTTACCCGTCTTATCCACCTGCTCAACGGTCCGAACTTATGATTGCTCGCATACTCCGTCTTGTCGAATATTGTTCCGAAACATGGCGCATCGTGCTGCTGGCTGTGGCATTCCTGGCGTTTCAGGTGCTGATTTTGCCCTCCTTGCAGGCCGACATTATGGCGGTGTCGCAAGGCACTGGTGTGCTGGATTTGTTGCCCTGGTACACCCCCGAGGAAGCTTTGCAGCACCTCAATATTTACGGGCCGGAAGGGAGGAACATCTACCTCTGGGCAGAGTGGACTGCTGATTTTCTGTTTCCGCCGACTTACGGATTGCTCTTTGCCGCCTTGTTGTTTCGGCTGGACGGTGGTAGTTGGTCGCTACTGGCTATCTTTTCGTGGTGGATAGATTGGATGGAAAATATTTTCATCACGCTTCTGCTCACCTTATATCCCACGTTTTACGCAGGAATCGCGCAAATCGCCACGCTGTTGACGTGTGCCAAATGGCTCATGATTCTTTCTACTATGATGATGCTCATCGTGCGGTTGGGGGCTTTGGCAGTTCGGAAATTTGGTCGCGCCGACAGAACCGAGGTCAAAGTTTGAAGTTCCAGATTTATCGAATCACCATGGGCAGGGTTACTTGATCCTGTTCGGTACGGAACGCAAGACGATAAGTTCCTGAGGGCAAGTCCGCCAAAAAGAGTTGAAGTGCTGCATTCCCGCTTTCTAGGTCAAATATCCTGCTGTCGCCTGTTTTTTGGCCGAGGTGGTTAAAAATTTCCACCCGGAGTGTCGCTGGCTTTTCTGAAAAAACATCCAGGGTGCATTGTCCGCCTTGTACGGGGTTGGTGCGCAAGCTTGCCCGAAATGAATCGCCCTCTATCCGCACCCTGCGCTGGTCGCTGAAGGTGCTTTTGCCATCGTGGTCGGTTTGCCGAAGGCGGAAAAACTGTTCTCCTGCCGATAGATTGGCAACTCTAAAATCATACGAAGCGCCTGTTTCTCCATCTTCCTTTGCATCTACCTGGCCAATCGTCCGCCAATCGTCAGATCCAGTTCGATGCTGGATGTCAAAACCCTGATTGTTGACTTCAGAGGCTGTTTGCCAGATCAGCACCGCATCGTGTCCATCGGCTTTGGCATCAAACCGGACCAGCTCGACCGGGGCTGGCGGAACAGGCTGAAGGGCGACATTGAGCGTAGTGAGTACACCGTTGGTAAGCGCAATATTATTGATCAACTGTGTTGTAAAACCAGTTTTGGAGACCCTGACGGTATAGGAGCCGCTCTGGCGTTGGCCCATTTTGTAATTGCCGGCTACGGTGGTATTGTCAGAAGTGGAAGTACTCATGATTTGTACCGCTGCGGAATTGATGGGCTGACCGTTGGTTGCGTTGGTCACCTGACCCTCTAAATAACAACCGCGCACATAGTTGGGCGTGAAGACCCACATTTCCCCATTGCTGGTATTCTGTGCTTTGATGTTGGAAGCGATGATGTTGCCGGAAGGAAAGTAGGGATATACGCCCCAACAGCCGTCGAAGCCATTGCCCGATGCGCCGGGGTAGGTATCGTAGCTGCCGACGATCACCATGTTTGCTGGCCGGTTCACATCTACGACGACCACACCGTCCCGGTACCACGATGTGACCGCGTAGTTGTTGTGGATATAGGTGTTGTGGACGATAGAGCCGGAACCAGGGTTCATCTGGATTTTGTCGAGCAGCGGCATGTTGCCGGGGTCAGTCACGTTATAAGACGCCAGATAAGAATTCGATTTTTCGTCCGTCGTGAAAATGGTGGAGCCGCTGAGCCAGGTATTGTGCGTAAAAGCATCGGGCGTAGTGGCGCTGCCGAGCGTTACAGGAGCGCTTTTGTTGCTCATGTCTACTACAGCGAAGGTGCCGGCATAAATATGTGCCGGATAAAGGATGTCATTGTTGGCATAGCCGTCGTGGACATAGCCTGCTCCATCGTATTTGCCTGCATAAGTCGGGTTGTAAGGGTCGGCATTGAGGTTGAAACACAGGGCCTTTCCCGAAAACAAGTTGCTGCCGAACAGATAAAGATAACCTTTGACTTCGTCCACTTGAAGGGCGTGGGCTTTCGTCAGTCCGGTAGCGGCGCCGTCTCCGTTGTAATTATGCCAGCTGAGGTTGCTGCCCGGCAGGTTGGTGAGGTTGATAATCTGGCAGCCGTTCGCACCATGCTCAGACACGACGTAAGCAAAATTTTGGTAGGTCTTGACCTCGCGCCAACTGCTGCTCGTAGCCGGTATCTGGACGATGAATACCGGGTTGGTGGGGTCGGTTACTTTCAAAATAGTCAGGCCGTTTTGCGCGCCCACAAGGGCATACTCTTCACCACCGGCACTATAACCCCAGATATTGGACAAAGTCTGGCCCGTAAAAGTGTAAGTAGATCGGTGGTCGAGGTTGACGTTTTGAGCGGTCACTTGAAGCGCATTCAAAGTGAGCAAAGCAAATAAGTAGATGTGACGCATGGTAAATAATGTAAAATCGAAAAACCTGCGACGAAAGTACATCATATTTCAGGTAGACTGATGGAAGTGTTTTGCCTCTTCCGGTCAAATGGGCCTACTTTTGCCAAAAATCTATGTTTTCCGTTCGTCATCTACATACCTCTAAAGGCCATCGCGCTGCGCTTTATGCCCTTGCACCAGGCCGCAGCGAGCATCATGTGCTCTCTGCCGGAGGGGATGGTTGGATCGTGGAATGGGATGCAGGCGATCCGGAAAGCGGCCAACTCGTGGCCTCCATCGAAACCAGGATATTTTCCCTTTGCTCGATCCCGGAACTTAATCTGATCATAGCAGGCAACATGGACGGTGGCGTTCACTGGATAGACCGCGCTGCACCGGATCTCACCCGAAACATCCAGCATCATCGCAAAGGCGTGTACGATATTGTCCGGTCAGGACAATGGATTTTTACCGCTGGCGGTGACGGGATACTGACGCGCTGGGATTTGACGGCGGCCCGCGCGGTGGAAAGTATTCAACTCAGCAACCAGGCTTTGAGGTGTATCGCTATTTCCGAAAGCCGTCAGGAATTGGCTGTCGGCAGCAGCGACGGATCAATTTATTTCCTTGACCCGGACACGCTTGAACTGAAAAACATCCTGAAAAAAGCCCATACCAACTCTGTCTTTACATTGGCCTATGGCCCGCATCATCTCTTCTCCGGAGGCCGTGATGCCATGCTGCGCGTCTGGACCTCAAACCTCGAACTTCGAACTTCAAACCTCGAACTTCAAACCGAATTACCCGCCCACTGGTTCACCATCAACCACCTCGCATTTTCCCCTGACGGAGCATTCCTTGCGACTGCGAGCCGCGATAAAACCATCAAAATCTGGAATCCAGCCACCCTCGAACTACTAAAAGTTGTAGACACATTGCGACATGGCGGGCACGTCAATTCTGTGAACCGATTGCTGTGGCTGCGGCACGGCACTTTAGTATCGTGCAGCGACGACCGGTCGGTGATGTGGTGGGAAGTAAAGAGTATCGTAACTTCGGAGCTTGAAATTATTTGATCAAGACATGATGCTGGGCATTTATGTCAATCGGTAGATATTTCCTGCAAATTCGCCCTCTTATGAAAATATTTCTCTACGATAAAGCCAATTTGGGCTATCTCCTCACCCTCTGGTGTGTCGTCATTGCGGTCGTCAATCCCGTCGGCGATTTTCCGCTCAACGATGACTGGGCATACGCACACAATACCTACGCGCTTGCGCTGGAAAACCGGTGGTATTTCAGCGATTGGCCGGCCATGACCCTGGTCGCTCATACGGTATGGGGTGCCCTGTTCTGCAAAATATTCGGAGCGTCGTTTACCGTATTGCGCTTTTCTACCCTGTTGCTGGGCGCGGCGGGCTTATGGGGTTTTTACCGGCTGCTGCGTTGGAGTGAGATGTCGCCGAACCGCGCTTTTATGGGTGTCTTGCTCCTGATGTTTAATCCTTTGTGGTTCGTATCGTCGTTCAGTTACATGACGGAGGTGCCGTTTTTGGCAGTAATGCTCTGGGCCGTCCTTTTTTCTCTGAAAGCGGTGGAGACGCGCCGGGCCGATCACCTGCTGGCGGCAGTCGGATTTACGCTCTGGGCCTGCATGATCCGCCAGTTGGGTTTGTTGCTGCCGATGGTGTTTGCGGTGCTTTTTCTGTATCATAATCGCTGGACGCTGCGCCACCTCTTTTTTTCTGTATTGCCTTTTGGGGTATGTTTTGCCAGCGTATCGGCTTTTGAAGGATGGCTGCGCAAAACGGATCAAACGCCCGAAGCCTATACCAGTTTTAAAAGCCTTGTGGACGCCATTCACTTTAATCATGAACTACTTAAAACCGTTGGCGAGCGCAGCGGCATTATCCTGCTCACTTTGGGTATTTTTCTTTTACCACTTTTTTCGGCCACTCCCATCCGGACGCTTTTTCAAAAACCCGGTCGGGCGCTTTTTCAACAAATCGGACTGTGGACGGTCGGATTGCTGGTGCTCGTAGCTATTGGTATGGGTTGGAGCGGCTTCCCAACCGGCAATGTTTTTTACAACCTCGGCCTTGGCGCAATCGTGCTCAAGGATGTACCGGTAGACGATCCCGTTTTATTTCACCTTTCCGGCTTCTGGCTTGTTTTGTTAAAACTTGCTGCTGCACTCAGTGCGATCAGTCTCTTCCTGCTAGCATGGAAAAACGGACTGGGGCAGCAGAATCGGGCAGGTTTGGCGAAGTTGCTGGCTTTGGGTTTTGTGGGTGCATACTGGGCCTTTTCCTGCTTCAACTGGCTGCTGATTGACCGGTATATACTTCCACTGGTGCCGTTTTTGGTATTGCTGGTCGCGCCTTCGGACGCGCTTCAAAAGAATCAGGATCAATATAAAGACGTAACGAATGTTGTGTCACCTACCAAATTTGGGGGAGTATTCGAGGGGAAAACAGTCCTGATCGCCCTCATGGCCCTCTTTTCCATTCTTTGCACCCACGACTATCTCGCCTGGAACCGTGCCCGATATGCAGGGCTGGATCATTTGACCGCCCAGGGTGTACAACCGGAGCAGATTGACGGTGGTTTCGAGTTTAATGGCTACCACCGCGCAGGGCCGATCGGTCGGCGGCAGAATTGGGAAAAATCCTGGTGGTTTGTCGGCGATGATGAGTGGGTGGTATCCATGCACGTCATTTACGGCTACGACCTGGTGCAGGCAGTACCGTATCACCGCTGGTTTCCGCCGGGTATGGACAGCATCTGGGTCAACCGGCGCAAACCTTCTTTTGTACAAGACTCTGTATATTGCGGAATGGAAACGATGACCACAGACTCTGCCGATTATATCCCGGAGGCCGGGAACTTGCGCCCCGGGAATGCCCGCACCCGCTCTGATGACCGGGCGTTGAGCGGGCAGTATTCGGCGCGCACCCACAAGGGGCATCCCTTCGCGATGACGACGGTGCTCGATACGTTCCGTCCTTATGAGCACTTTTTGATCCAGGTGTGGCGATATCCTGCCAAATCGGTGCCGGGCATTGTGCTGGCTGCCGACGACGGTGATAAATTCTGGGCAATGGAGACTGATTTTTCACCGCGTCCCGATAGTGCTGGCTGGCGGCTGCTGGAAATACAAGCCACGATACCGCAAAAAGCGGTGGGACAAAAAGGCAAACTGTTCCTTTGGAATGCCTCAGACCGTGACACGGTGTGGTTCGATGATTTGAAAGTGTTGCGCTGGCGGGCACGGGGGAAATAAAACGCCCATGAAGATAGTCAGCATCATTTTTCCACTCTTCATAGCCCTCACCACCTCCGCGCAGAGCCAGCGTTCGGTTACGCCTTATCTACTCGATTGGTCGCCTAAAAGCGGCCATATCACCATAACAGGTCGTAGCGCATCTGGCCGGAACAAACAGCACGTGATTGATGCGCAAGACATTGATTCGAAATCCCTTGCTCGTGTGCTGGAAGCACCGGCAAATGCCAGGGCATTACTCTATATCCATTGCTGGCTGGGAGAAACCCGCTTTTTTCACCGGCGCAGTATTGATTGGTTGACCGATGCGCTCCAAACTTCAGCGGATACTACGCCTGTCATCCTGCTGGCTTTGCGCTGGCCGAGTGGCAAGCGGAGCTACCGCCACAGCGCTAATCATGCAGGAGCGAAGGGTGCCAATGCAGCTCCCTAAGGAACGGGCAAATAATAACTTGTAAATTTGATATGCTTTCTTTTCACCCAGATGACCCATCTTTTTGATTAAATAGCCCCACTATTCGCTCAAAAAGATAGCCCATCTGAGCAAAAACCAATCTATCTGAAACTTACAAGTTATTATTTGCCCGTTCCTAAGCAGCGACCTTACCCAAACATTGTATGCAGGATTGGGCAATGCCTTCAACCAGCAATACTGGTTGTAGAATGCCGCCATCGGATATCGGATGTTGAAAAATGATGCCCTGGAGGCAAACTCAATTCTCAATTATAACCAGGTTTTATGCTTTCTCCAGACTTTCCCCATTTTTGCATAACTATGCAACACGCACCCGTACAGATCCGCGCCGCCCTCGAACGGATTTATCAAAATCAAGTAACTGCTGAGCAACAGGCAGCCGCACTCATCGCTGGCGTACACCCGCAACAAAAAAAGAGCGCCACCAATCTCATTCACTACCTCTCCCTGCGACGCGAAGACCTGCGCGTTTTACAGGACGAACTGCACGATGCCGGACTTTCGTCGCTGGCCAGTTCCGAAGGCCATACCCTGCGACAGGTGCAGGCAGTATTACAACGCTTGGGCGTTAATTTCCCGAAAAAAGACCTTTCAACAGCAGATGCCGCAGCCGGGATGCGGGCGTTGCAACAGCAGGCGCATACTATGTTCGGCTCTAAAAATGACCCGGATATTCCGCACTTGATGGTCACCTTCAGCACAGAAATGGCCGACGATTATGACGCCGTAAAAGCCTTGGTTAAAGCCGGGATGAACATCGCCCGCATCAACAGCGCCCACGATCGCCCTGACGAATGGCGTAGGATGATTGCCAACGTGCATAAAGCCGCGCGGGCTACCAAGCAATCCTGTAAAATCTACTTTGATCTCGCAGGTCCGAAAATCCGTACGATTTTGCTGGGCAAAGGCCGACACGATGATCGCATGAAATTGCAGGAACAAGACCTGATCTTCCTGGCAGAAACCAAGGCCGGGTTCGATAAAAAGCAAAAAGTGGTCGGCTGTACCCTGCCGGGTGTGGTGAAAGATTTGCGGACGGGTCACCGGGTGCTGTTCGACGACGGCCTGTTCGAAGCGGTGGTCGAAACGCCCGGCGAACAGATCGCGATCCTGCGGGTGACCCGTATATCGGCTGCTAAACCCCGCCTCAAACCTGAAAAAGGCATCAACTTTCCCAATACTGAACTGACGGTCCGCTGCCTGACCGATTACGACAAATCCCTGATCCCCTTTGCGCAGGAATACGCCGATATTCTCGGGTTTTCCTTTGTGCGCTCCGCCGCCGACGTAGCCGAATTGCAGGAGTTATTGCGGCTGTCTGGCGGCAAAAAACTTCCGATCGTCCTCAAAATTGAAACTTTCGAAGCGGTGCAAAACCTGCCTGCCCTGCTGATACAAGGCATGGCTGAACCTGCTTTCGGCGTGATGATCGCGCGCGGTGACCTCGCAGTAGAAATCGGTTTCGAGCGCCTCAGCGAAATACAGGATGAAATCCTCTGGCTGTGCGAAGCGGCGCACATACCCGCGATCTGGGCAACTCAAGTGCTGGAAACGCTCAATAAAAGCGGCATCGCCACTCGCTCGGAAGTCACCGATGCCGCTCATGCCACCCAGGCCGAATGCGTCATGCTCAACAAAGGCAAATACTTGCTCCTGACCGTGGCGACGTTGCGCAACATCCTGCAACGCAGCGGTGGGCATTACGCCAAAAAACGGTATGTGTTCCGGCCGCTGAAGATTGCGGAGCGGTTTTTTCGGGATGTACCCGCTATTGGAGGTTCGACTTCAAGTCGAACCTCCAATTAGATACCGGATTCAGTATGTGGCAGTTGAGCCTTATCATAAGCATTGGTGAGAAGACATCTATCATCTTGTAACCGCCGAATTTCAACCGGCGGCCCCAGGGTCGTAAACCTCATCTATTTTCTGATAGTGTCAACTTTTGAGTGGTTTTGATTTCACCGCGAAGTCCACCAAGTATGTGTTTTAATGGCTTTTTAGCGTACTTCGCGGTAAATAAAATCACTCGTATTTTGGCACTACCCGGAAGACATATAACCCATCCATGCCGAACGGCTACAGGACAGGGAGTTTGAACAGTGAAAAGATCAGCCCAACACAAAAAGTCATGTAACTTGGCCTTTTATCTTTACCATAGACATACCTTCTATGCTTCCCGCCAAAATTTTTAACGACCCGGTTTATGGCTTTGTTTCTGTGCCACACGGTCTGTTACTCAACCTGGTAGACCACCCTTATTTCCAGCGGCTGCGCCGCATCCGACAACTGGGACTGACTTCTTACGTGTATCCGGGGGCGTTGCACACACGCTTTCACCATGCGCTGGGCGCCTTGCATCTGATGCGGCAGGCGATCAAGGTGCTTTGCGACAAAGGTGCTGACATCAGCGATGTAGAAGCAGAGGCGGTCTGTGCGGCAGTCCTGCTGCACGATATCGGGCATGGCCCCTTCTCCCACGCGCTGGAACATACGTTGGTGGATATGCACCACGAAGAATTGTCGAGTCTCTTCATGGCTGATCTTAACCGTCAATTTGATGGACAATTGGCCCTTGCCATAGAAATTTTTCAAGATCGCTATCCCAAAAAATTCCTGCACCAACTCGTGTCCGGTCAGTTGGACATGGACCGGATGGACTACCTCAATCGCGATAGTTTTTTCACTGGCGTGAGCGAAGGGGTGATCGGCTACGACCGCATTATCATGATGCTGGCGGTCCAGGAGGGCGAATTGGCAGTGGAGGAAAAAGGGATTTACAGCGTCGAAAAATTCTTGATCGCGCGGAGGCTGATGTATTGGCAGGTATATTTGCACAAGACCGGCGTATCGGCAGAAAAGATGCTCATTCATACTTTGCGCCGCGCCCGCGAACTGGCTTTGTTGGGTGTACAATTGGAAGCGCCCCGACACCTGGCCCGCTTTCTCTACCGGTCACCCGGGGAACCCATCGAACCTGCCGAATTACTCCGGCATTTTGCGCTGCTCGACGACACGGATGTGACGGCTGCCATCAAATACTGGTCGGATGCTGAAGATTTCACCTTGAGATATCTATCGAAAGGCCTGCTCGACCGCCGCCTTTTTCGCCTCGAATGGCACACTGAGCCCATAGCGACCGCCTATGTGGAGGCAATCAGGCAGCGGGTGGTCGCCGCTTTCGGGGAGGTGCCGACAGAACATTTTGTGTATGTGGGCAAAGAAACAAACCGCTCTTATGACGACTCCAAAGAGCAAATCCGCATTTTGTTCAAGGACGGCACGGTATGTCCCATCAATGAATGTTCAGATGTGCCCCTTTATACAAAGGAGGTTACCAAATACTTCATCTGCTACCCGAAGGAGTTGCCCGCTCTGGTATAAGGAAACGAAAAATTTACAATCAAAAGGCCCTTTCGAGGGCTTATTCGTTTACTTTTGCCATTCTTTATGATGTAAAAACATCCGAATCAAACATTTCACGTTCACCAATTCATTCGTAAAAATTATGGGAAAAACGAAATTCCTCCTCCCAATCCTGCTTGGTCTTGCGGTAGCAGCCAATGCACAACAGCCTACAGAAATCCCGAATGCACAGCCGGGTAAATGCTACGCAAAATGTAATATCCCAGACCAATATGAAACGGTCACGGAGCAAGTGGTGATCAAACCGCAGTCTACCCGGACGATTGCCGTGCCCGCAGAATATGAGGCCAAGACGGAGCAGGTAGAAATGAAAGCACCCAGCAAACGGCTGATTCCGGTGCCCGCCCAGTACACGACTAAAACGGAACAGGTACAAGTAAAGGCTGCCAGCAAGCGCCTCATCACCATCCCCGCCGTGTATGAAACTATTGAAGAGCGCGTGGAAGTGAAGCCTGCGGGCAAACGCCTCATCGCTATCGCTGCGGAATACGAAACCGTCACGGAGCAGGTAGAGATCAAACCTGCCAGCAAGCGCGTGATGGAAATCCCGGCGACTTACGAAAATGTAACGGAAGAGTATGTCATGGAAGCCGCTACCTCCCGGGTGGACGTGATGCAGCCGAAATACGAAACAGTGACCGAGCGGGTGGAAATCAAGCCCGTTTCTACGAAGTGGGTCAAGAAAAAAGCCGATGCCAGTTGCCTCAGTGCTAACCCGGACGATTGCCTCGTGTGGTGTTTGGTAGAAACGCCCGCTGAATATCAAACCATCACCAAGCGCGTCAACAAAGGATGTGACGGCTCGGGTGTAGCGGATGCAGGTTGCACCAAAACCATTCAGATTCCTGTTAAAATGGGCACTCGTTCGGTACGCAAGGTCAAAACGCCTGCTACGACACGCGAAGAGGTGATTCCTGCTGAATACAAAACGGTGACCAAGCGCGTAGTCAAAACGCCTGCTTCGACCCGCGAAGAAGTGATCCCGGCTGAATACAAGATGGTGGCCAAGCAGGTGGTGAAAACGCCCGCATCGGTCAGAGAGGAAGAAATCCCGGCAGAATACGCCAACGTGACCAAACAAGTGGTCGCTACTCCGGCCAATGTGCGCGAAGAAATGATCCCGGCAGAGTACAAAACGCAAACCAGCCGGATCGTCAAAACGCCCGCTACCACACGTGCAGAGGTGATCCCGGCTGAATATGCCACTGTAACCAAACGCAAACTGGTCAAAAGCGGCGGTTTCACAGAATGGCGCGAAGTGCTTTGCGGCGAGAAAGTAACTGGTTACACCGTTCGCCAGATCCAAACAGCACTGACCAAAGCCGGATATGATCCAGGTCCTTCAGACAACGTAATGGGTGCCCGCACCAGAGCAGCCCTCACCAAATACCAGAAAGACAAGGGCTTGCCAGTCGGCAATCTTGATTTTGAGACGTTGAAGTCCCTGGGCATTCAGTATTAAAAATTGCACAAACAAAGTGAATCATGGGTTGAAATGGCCCCGAATGGGCCGTTTCAACCCATGATTCACACTTTCAACTAAATTATATGTACGAGTCGCTCCGACACCCGGAGCGGCTCGCGTTTTTTGTAACTATCCAGCCGCTTAGAAATGCTTTTTGTCATACGACCTCGGAGAGGTCGAAGGTTTGCAGAAAATAGCGTTGAAACAAACGTTCGACCTCTCCGAGGTCAGGAATTAATGTCAACCCCATGCATTTCTACAAACCTTTGACCTCTTCGAGGTCGGAAATCATAAGTATTTAGGGGCGGCTGGATAGTTGGGAACGCGGCACCAATAACTTAGTCATTTGATGCCACCCTTTGTTCCATCGTACGGCCGCTATTTTTCTTTAAATAGCCCCCACTATTCGCAGAAAAATAGTGTTGTCTGATGAAAAAATGGTTGCCCTAAAATGACTAAGTTATTGGTGCCGCGTTCCTTACCGTTTTTTTAGACCCCGCAGAAATTTAAAGAGCCCGTTTGTCAACAGTCAACAGCCAACAGTCAACAGTCAATATCCGCCCCGAAACACATTTTCAACGGCTTCGCCATCCCATTCCTGTTCCACGTTTTCCAGGTCTAAAATCTCCCGGAACAACTCATTCTGGCGATCGTCTTCCCGAAGTGCCACATGATACGGCGTGTTGCTGAATGTAACCATCGAATACACCGGCAGAAAATCCGGATATTTGGCGTGGAGGTGGGCGGCGATTTTTTTGCGGAGCAAAAATTTGGGGTCGCCCACTAAGTCCCGCATTTCGATAAAGTTGCGCTGAGCGAGTTCGGCGATGGCGTTGCCATCATGCACCCGTTGTGCCGCGAAGCGCGGGATGATGCGCGACCAGTCACCCTCCAATTCATTGTAGAGCGAGTCGAGGATCGTGCAGTCTTCGAAACCGGCGTTCATGCCCTGCCCGTAAAACGGTACGATCGCATGGGCAGCATCGCCGAGCAAGAGGATCCGATTCTGCCATTGCCATGGGTTGCAATGTACGGTCACCAGTGACGAGGTAGGGTTTTGCTGAAAATCCTGCACCAGGGTTGGAATGAGCGCCAGCGTATCAGGGAAGTAGGTTTTGAAAAATTCCAGCACCTCTGCATCGGTGTGAAGCCGCTCAAATGACACCTCTCCCTCAAAAGGCAAAAACAAGGTGCAAGTGAAACTCCCGTCGGCATTGGGCAGTGCAATGAGCATGAAATTGCCGCGCGGCCAGATATGCAAGGCATTGATCTTCAACTGGTGTTGACCATCGGGGCCGGGCGGAATGGTCAGTTCCTTGTAGCCATGATCCAGGTATTTCTGGGTGTAATTGAACCGGTCGGTGCGCTGTAAAGCATAACGTACGGCAGAAAAGGCGCCGTCGGCGGCGAAAATGAGCGGAGCCTCCTCCATCTTTATTTCACCGGTTGTCAGATCTTCGAACGTGATCGTCGGATTTTGCAAATCCACTTCTGCACACCGGTGCTCAAAGTAAAATTCCACATTCGGGAAAGTAGCGGCGATGTTCAGGAGTTCCAGGTTCAAGCCGCCCCTTGACACAGAATAGATGGCTTCGCCTTCTTTTCCGTAGGGCTGGTAGGTCAGGTCGCCCGACACGGCGTGCATCATGCGGCCCGGCATGGGAATGGCAACCTGTTCGATTTTTTCCCGAATACCCGCCTGTTCGATGGCTTTCCAGCCGCGTACGCTCATGGCGAGGTTGATGGAGCGGCCACCCTTATATCCGGCTTTGCGCATATCGGGCCGCCGTTCAAAGACTTTTACCTGATAGCCACGTCGGGCGAGGAAGACGGCCCATAAGGAACCGACCAGCCCGGCTCCGACGATGATTGCTTTTTTTGTCATGTTGTTTGTGGTGTGTCATTCATGGGTGACACTGCTTTCAAGGGCAATATTAGAGTGCTATGACACAGGCAAATGTATTTTGCTAAAAAAATATCGAATACCCGAAGGTTTTGTTGTGCTGCCAATCTGTCATCCAACCTTCACTGGCACAATTCTCGCCAAAGGCTGGCCAAATCTTTCCTTCTTATGCCATCAACCATCATCCCGGAAAGCACGGCCAACCGCTCCGACCTTTCCTCCGCGCTCACCACCGGATTTGTAGAAACATATACACGCAGCCTTTCCACTTCTGCTCCAGTCAATATTCGTCAGCAAACCAATGATTACGAATTGCTGGATGCTTACTCCCAAACCGTCGTGCGGGTAGCGCAGCAGGTCAGCGATACGGTGGTGCATTTAAAAGTCCAGAAAAACCAGCCAAAGCAGGCCCGCCAACAGCAGCCCGGTGCTGGTACGGGAAGCGGGTTCATCATCAGCACCGACGGTTTTATCGTCACCAACAGCCACGTCGTGAACGGGGCAGATCGCATCGAAGCAAGTTTGCCCGATGGCCGTTCCTATACGGCGCGGATCGTGGGCGACGACCCTTCCACAGACATTGCGGTGGTCAAAATTGACGGTGATAACCTCGCTACGGCTTCATTTGGCGCCAGCGACCGCTTGCAAGTCGGCCAAATCGCCATCGCCATCGGCAATCCTTTCGGGTTTCAATACTCTCTCACGGCAGGGGTGGTGAGCGCCTTGGGGCGCACCTTGCGCAGCCAAAGCGGCCGACTGATTGACGATGTCATCCAAACAGATGCGGCGCTCAATCCCGGCAATTCAGGGGGGCCTTTGGTCAATTCGCAAGGCCAGGTGATCGGTGTAAATACGGCCGTCATTCTCCCCGCGCAGGGACTTTGTTTCGCAGTGTCTTCCAACCTGGCTGAATTTGTGGTCGGCAAACTCATCCTGGAAGGCCGGGTCCGGCGTGGTTATCTGGGCATCAGCGCACAGGCCGTTCCGCTGCCTGCTAAATGGACCGACACCCTGCAATTGCCCACCAAAGGCGGTATCCTGATCCAAAGCGTGGAAGCAGATGGCCCAGCCAAAAACTCCGAACTGCGCGTCGGTGATGTGCTCGTTCAATTCGAGGGCAAGCCAACCGATTCGATTGACGATTTGCATAAATCATTGGACGAGACGACGATCAATCGCACGGTCAATCTTTGGGTATTGCGCGATGGCACCTTGAAAAGCCTGGCAGTGGTGCCGGGAGAGATGAAGTAATCAGCGCAATTTTTGTGCGATGGCTTCTGCCAGCCCAAAATTGGTGCTGGATGACAATCGAACGCGGCGCATCTCACCGCCTACTTCGCAAGCAGCAAAGGCGTGGAAGGAGCCGGTGGAATCGCGTTCGCAATGAACGCCGAGTGGCAATTGACATCCACCTTCCATCAATTGCAGCACGCGCCGTTCTACATTGGTCACGGCAGACACATCCGGCCGGTGAAGTTTTTTGAGCAACAGGCGCGTCTCCGTGTCAGCACGATTGGTTTGCCAGGCAAGCACACCCTGCGCGGGTGCGGGTACGAATTCGTGCGGATGGAGTTCTATTTTTTCAAAATCAGACAAGTCCAGCCCCAGCCGACTGACCCCGGCAGCGGCCAAAAAAATGGCGTCGAACTCGCCTTTTCGAAGTTTCTCTAAACGCGTGGGTACGTTGCCGCGAATATCTTTTATCTGTACATCCGGACGATAGTCAAGCAATTGGGCCTTGCGGCGGTTGGCCGAAGTGCCGACGACGGCACCTTGTTTCAGGCGAAAAATTTTTCCTTGTTCGATCCCCTCGGGACGGGCAATGATCCAATCGGAGGGGTTGTCCCGGTAGGAGACCGCCGTGATCGCCAAACCCTCTGGCTGGCTGGTAGGCAGGTCTTTCATGGAATGTACAGCGACATCCACATCTCCGCGCAGGAGGGCATCCTCGATTTCTTTGGTAAAAAATCCCTTTCCTTCCAGCTTGTCAAAACCCAGGTGCTGCACCAGGTCACCTTGTGTTTTGATGATGACCAATTCACTTTTCACACCGATGCGGGTAAGTTCTGCCTGGGTATATTCTGCTTGCCAGAGGGCTAATTTGCTGCCGCGAGTGCCGATACGAAGTGCCAATTTTTATAAATTGAGGATGAGCGTTGATATGCGATTGCGTTGCAAAGGTAGAGAAGCCGGTGAGTCGATTTGCTAAGACGAATAGTTTAGAATGTGTGCCGGATACCAACTGCGGCGTACTCCATATTTAGACGACCTTTTTGTCCCAAATTTTCTATATACGAATAGACGTTATCATCAGTATAACTATTGCGGTGAATGGAAAGCATCTTTGCAAATCTACGGTACTTCGTCTAACTTGATTCCATACTCCTCCACAAACGCCCGGTACCGCTCATCTTTCCGCAGCAGATCTGCATTGCCCAGAACGACTACGTGTTCGCGAGCGCGGGTAAGTGCCACGTTGAATTTGCGGTCTACCCCCTCGCTGCTCAAATTGACAAGGCTTGCCAACTGCGACTCAGAGTTGATGCAGGTAGAAACGATGATGACCTCGCGTGCGCCGCCCTGATACCGTTCCACTGTATCCACGGTGATGTCGTCGGGGTTGAGTCCGACGGCATTCAGGCTGGCGCGGATTTGAGCGATTTGTGCCCGCCAGGGCGTGATAATGCCCAGGGTCTTGGTAGGGTGCCATTCCTTGCCGTTTACTTCGTATAAATTTTTGAAAAACAACGCAATACGGGCTGATTGATCCGCTTCTGAACGATTGGTTTTTTGTCCGGGCAAGGCCTCTTCTGCCGCTGTGGCCAGAAATACCACGCGTTTTTCGGAAAAAACTTTTTCCAAAAACGGATCGAAGCCCGACAGATCGTACCACAAAGGCTGATGCTGATAATGTTGTTCATCGGGTACCTCAACCAGTGTTTTTAAATGACCGCCGTAGAAATAGCGATTCGGGAAGTCCATGATGTCGGTGTGCATCCGCCCCTGCCGGTCGAGTTGACCATACGCCCAATGCCAGCCTTGTTCTTGACAGCGGCGATAAAGCCGCTCAAAGTAGGAGTCCCGCAGGTCCATGAGCCCAATGCCATGGAGGTCGGCATCCGCTACCACCGTTGAGTCAGTGCGTTGAGTGGTTACGGCGGGCAGTTGGCGATGGTCGCCGATGAGAATAAAGTGATCGAAGCGGGTCAGTAAACCAATGAGATGAGGTTCCAGGATTTGAGAAGCCTCGTCCACAATAAGTCGTTGGAATTTTTTCAGGCGCAACAATCCTTCATTTTGACTGAACGAAGCCACTGTACTGACAAATATCCGATGGCTTTCAAGCACCGCGCGGAGCTCGGTACGGTTTTTTGCTTCGGCGATCTTGCCCGTCAGCAATTGCTCCCGAAACCGCTCCGCCGTCGAGTGTTTGCCGCCGATGCGGATGTACTGCTGCCGGATATCGCCACCGATGCTGTCGAGTGCTTCGCAGATTTCATCCACGGCCCGATTGGTGTACGCCAGTAAAAGGAGATTGTCGGTCGTATCGCGCAGCACCCAGGCGGCGAGATCGCGGAGCATGACACTCGTTTTGCCGGTGCCGGGTGGACCCCAAAGAAGAAAGTAGTTTTGGGAGGAGATGATTTGATTCAGGATGGATGTTCCTATTGATTCAACCCTACCCGGCGCCACCCACCCCAGCACCAACTCCCGCCGTGTTTTTTCTGCCCCTGCCCATTCCAATAAACCCCTGTACATCGCTGCGAAGCCCATGTCCATGGTGTCCGGTTCCAAATGCCACAATCCTTCAGTATCGAACGGTTTGAGGTTGAATTGCCGATAACGGGGCTGCACAGCTACGTGGTTATTCCCCAATTCCGTGATCGTACATTTGATCACCTGATGTTGGAGCACGGTGTCCGATGCTTCAATCGCGGGGTAGAGCACCGCGATGTCGCCGACGCGGAAATTGGCCAGTGGATTGGTGTGTTCTGTTTTGCGGAAAACAATGAGCGGATCCAGCTGGTCAGCGCGATTTTCTATGATCTCCAAATGACTTAAAATGATGAATGCCTGTTGCTTGTCTTCAAAAATGCCGCGCCAGAGGTTGGCGTGGCCATTCAACGTGTCCGTACGTTCTTCCCCCACTTTCGACAGCCAGTGTTCGCGAGCAATGAATCCGGTAAACGTGTTGAAATATTTTTTTTCCAGGACTGAAAGCCTTGTATACGTCGTCTCGAACTTGGCGAAGTCCCGCTCTGTAAAACCTTTGCCGTTGGATGCGCGCAGGCGACCCAATACGGATACGAACTCGTCGCCAGGTTTGATCTGGGTCAGTAACCGTTCGATCGCTACCAGTTGATTGCGTACCTGCAATGCTTCCCACTGCTCCGGAGCTACCGTCGGGGCAAAGCGGAGATGGTTCACGTCTGCGCCGGAATACAAAATGTATTTGGCCGGATCAGTGGCATGACCAAATACGGAGCGCACGAGCAAATCATAGAGTAATGTTTGGGTAAAATGGCTGCGCTGGATACCATAACTGTTTGGTTTAAAGGGTGTTCCGCTTTTTAATTCGACGATCGCTGCTTTTTCTTCTGTTCGGTAAAACAGGTCCAGACGACCCTGAATGCCGTACTGCTCACTAAAGAAAGTGGGTTCCAGTACACAGTGTTCCGGCTCGATGCCTTGTTTGGCGAAGCCTCCGGAGGCCATATTTTTAAGGTTCAAAAAATGTTTTTGGGCTTTGCCCGAAACATTGCGCACTTCTGTGTTGCTCATCGGTGCGTAGGCGAATGGATAAAGTTGGAAGGTCTCGCGAAACAAATTTTGCCATTCTACAGAGGGTTCGTTGAGCAGGCGGTCGAGGAAAAAATTGGCGATGTTGCCCAACAGGATGGCCTCTGTCGTCTCATAAGGCAGGAACTTTTTGACCAGATGTGCGTAGGGTTCGGTGCCGGTTTCCTTAAAACATTCGGCAATAGCCGACACATCCATCAGGTAATCCGGCTCTACTACGATAGCGCGAGGACGGTAATGGCCCCTTGCGTCCACATCCACGTCCAATAAGTTCAGCGCAACCGGAAATCCGAACACCTTGCGAATGATCTGGATGGTGGGCATAAAATTTTCGTTGCGCTCCGGCAATCCATAACAGACCCGAATGGTTTGTACTGGATTTTCTTCCTCCCGGGCAATAAAACAATTGTGTTCGGGTTCGTCGCGCAAGGCGATCACACGCGCGCAGCGCAGCCAGCCAGGGCTTACATGTTGATTGGGTTCAACTTCTACAGCCTCCGTCGATGCCAGAAAATTGAATCTTATCAATTCCTCGGGCATCGCTGTGCCTGTCAGCACCAATACGGACTCTGCCACTGCCCGCAGGCCAAGGCGAACGGTGGCTTCTGTAGCTGCTTGTCCGGCGCGCAGCCGTTTGGCAGCGAGCCTGAAGCCGTGCACCGTACGCAGGGTTTCTTCTTGAAAATGAAAAATATGCCCGGCATAACTGACGCGTGCAAAGAAGGTACTGAAAGCAATCTGCTCTTGCTTGGTGGCCTCAAAAAAAAGCCGCTCCATGAGCCCGGCCAACGCCAAAGACTGTTCGCGCAGGGACCAGGTCGCATGTTCCGCGATTTTGATGAGTTCGCGGTAAAGGAGGGAAGCCGATTCGGTAGGGAGCATAGTTCAGCATTTGGATCATTTTTTCGACCACAAATTGTACTTCAAAATACAATAAATCGCCCGAAAACCATCTTTTGCGCCAATTTTTTTGCCCTCGGCATACGTGCGGCCATAGTAGGAAATGCCCACCTCATAAATCCGGACACCCGGTATTCGGCTGGTTTTGGCGGTTACTTCCGGCTCGAATCCAAAGCGTTTTTCTTTCAAATACAACCCTTTCAAGATGTCGGCACGGAACATTTTGTAGCACGTCTCCATATCCGTCAGATTCAGATTGGTAAAGACGTTGGAGATAAATGTCAGGAACTTGTTGCCGATGCTGTGCCAGAAAAAAAGGATGCGGTGCGGTCTGCCTCCCATGAACCGGGAGCCGAACACGACATCGGCGTTGCCATCGAGCATGGGGCGAAGCAGGACATTATACTCTGCCGGGTCGTATTCAAGATCAGCATCTTGAATGATAATATATTGACCGGTAGCATGTTGTATGCCCGTGTGCAACGCTGCGCCCTTGCCTCGATTCACCTCGTGCCTGCGGTATTGGATATTCAGCGAAGGATTGGCATCCATATATCGGCGAATAGCCCCTTCCGTGTCGTCGCGGGAGCAGTCGTTGGTGATGATAATTTCTTTTTGAAGTCCGCCAATGAGTTCGACGGCCTTCACTTTGTCGAGGATTCGGTGAATGGTGCGTTCTTCGTTGTAGGCCGGTATAACGATGGAGAGAATCTCGCTCATGTCTGTTGATGACACAGGCTTGTTTTCCGGTGATTCGGAAGGGCGACCTGTGCACGGTTAAAAAATTATAGAAAAATCGCTCAACCTTTTTTAGGAACGCGGCACCAATAACTTAGTCATTTTAGGTCAACCATTTTTTCATCAGACAACACTATTTTTCTGCGAATAGTGGGGCTATTTAAAGAAAAATAGCGGCCGTATGATGGAACAAAGGGTGGCATCAAATGACTAAGTTATTGGTGCCGCGTTCCTTAGCGATGGGTGTCTAATTTTTTAAGCGGTGAAAGTACGTCGGGTTTTCCAAATTGTCTTTTTTGACGCATACCCGACACTTTTAGAATTTAACACAAAATATTCGATGAAAACAAAACTCAAAAGCAACTTTCCCCGTTAATTCATTTTAAATCAATCTCTTAATCTCTTTTTCTAATCTTACTTAATTATTTTCCTATGACACATCCTACCAACAACAAATTTCGGCGTTTATGGCGTAAATCACCCCGTTTAGCCATCGCTTACCTTCGTCGTCGTGTGACCCGCCAAGCCAAGCGCGTGATTCAAGTGGATGAATGGAACATCAATTGGCTGGGTGAAGAGATGCGGCCCTTCAATAGCTTTCGAAGCGAAAAAGGTGTCGGGTAAATGAAATGCTGCCCCTTGTTTGAATCATCTGCCGGGTAAATCCATCAGCACTCCGAAACGCTACCAATCCATTCACTCAATAGACCCTCCCGCAAGTGAGGGTTTTTTTATGCCCTAAAGTCAACTTCCCACTTGAAGGGGTAGGACTTTTATTCCAGCACCGTTCCTTAGGAGGGGTGCCATAATTTTTTTGAAAATGAACTTTTGGAACGGGCAAATAATAACTTGTAAATTTGATATGCTTTCTTTTCACCCAGATGACCCATCTTTTTGATTAAATAGCCCCACTATTCGCTCAAAAAGATAGCCCATCTGAGCAAAAACCAATCTATC